>Ga0209611_10005723_pt1 | contig 20674 bp, 15 predicted proteins | sample S1TSphgellanicum_3_FD_187693 | JGI IMG/M metagenome (GOLD analysis project Ga0209611, IMG submission 187693) | Host-associated microbial communities from peat moss isolated from Minnesota, USA - S1T2_Fc - Sphagnum magellanicum MG (SPAdes) (version 2) | ecosystem: Host-associated > Plants > Peat...
TTAAACTAAATGCCCAATAGGTATATATAAAGGTATAATTCCTCATTATTTTTTGTCTATTCAACATTAGTTTTTGGTACATTTCTTGTCATGGCCTTGTTCTATTTTTGTTTATTCATTATAACAAAATCTTGTTGGATTCTTATTTTACACGTGTCATGTTTTTGTTTTTGTTTGTTTTGTTTCATGATTTGGTTTTAAAACTAAGTTTGCATTTTTCTTGTTTCAGTTAGAAAATTTTATAGTCTTGGTTATTTCTGTGTTCGTGATAACATGTATTTTATTGTGAAGACACAATAAAATGCACTTTATTTATATAATTTGTCAAATGATATTCAAGGTCAAAACGTATGTGTTAAATATTTTAATTACACATAGTTGCAAATTGGGTTGCAACTAATTTTTTTTCCCACATTGTTTATGTTTTTTTTAATTAAAAAAATTATACAAATAAATAAAAAATATTAATACTTACATGTGAATTAATTATCAATAAATAATTATGTGAATAACCATTTGAATAATTTTTGAATTAATCAATTTAATTCAAATAATTAATTTTGGGGATCCAAATGATTGATTATTTAAAATTTATCATTATTTGACATTTAATTATTGTACTTTAGATAAATTATTATCATAAAATGAAATATCTTAATTTAAAAAATCATTTACTATCAAAATTTCAAATTTGAATTGTTTCTTCGTTAAAGTTTATGGATTCATCAAAGATAACATCACAATTGATAATAACATATTGGCTTATAAGGTTGTACAAGTACCCTTTAGTCTTTTCACAATAGCCAATGAATATACATTTGACGTATTTTGAAACAATTTTGTCCTTATTTCTTTTGACATGTGAGCATATACAACATAACAAAAAACATCCAAACGATTTATAGAATGTGTGTAGCACACTAAACCTCCTCCGGTGTCATATTAGAAATTGATTTGATAAGGATTCAATTATGGATATATGTTACAATTGCCACTACTTCTACTTGGAATCTATGATCCAATTTCATATGTTGCAACATACATTGCACATTTTCAACAAGTGTTCAATTCTTCCTTTCAATTACACCATTTTAATTTGGTGTGTATAAAGTAGTTATATGCTTCACAATGCCATTTTCTTTGTAGAATGCATTGAAATTTTTAGAGTTATACTCCCCAAATCCATTAGATATGATCACCTTGATTTTTTTTCTAGTTTGATTTTTATTAAAGCTTTGAAAACTTTAAGTTTGTCAAACACACCAAATTTAATTTTCATGGTACAAAAAAATTGTCTTCTTAAATAAATCATCAATGAAGGTTATAAAATATTTTGCCCCTCCATGAGATGTTTTTGCCATGGGACCACATAGGTTTGTGTACACAATCCTAATAATTTCCTTTGCATGAGAACCCCCCATTCAAAGGAAATGGAGTACAATGGTGTTTACTATACACACATCCATTGCAAAAAGTTAAGTCATTATTTCCATTGAAATCCATGACTTCAACAAGGTTATTTTTGTCCATGATTGTATTGGTGTTACATTCTACAACCAAGGATTGAACAACTCCACCAGCTTATATAACCTTCATTTTTAAACAACTTCAATAATCACCTTGTTTAAATCAAAAGGCTTCAAACAACATTTGGTGGTTTCAAATTCCATTTTGAAGCCTTGTTCTATGAATTGACTAATCAATAACAAATATTTTGCCAACTTTGGGACTTACAACACATTCTAATACATTTGAAAATCCCATTTGGTAAGTTGAAGACAATGGTGCCTTTCCCATATACATCAAGTGTATTATTGTCTCCAAGATATATTTTGTGACTCAAAGTAAACTCCTCAAAGGTTGAGAATATTTCCTTCTTAAAGGTGTGATGTTATGAAACCCCAAAATTAACAAACCACACATCCCTACAAATTGCAGACATAGATAAAATAATCACAAGATATTTAATTTGACTTGATGTGGCTACTTGTGAAGAACCTTTGAATTTGTTTTTCTAATCTTGTTTTGTCTTATGACATTCTCTTACAAAATGGCCTTTGATGCTACAACTGTGGCAAATTCTTTTTTCTTATGCTTTTCATTCTTGAATTTCTACCAATCTACAACCCTTTTGAACTTCTCAGAAACACCCTTAATAGTTTGTGTTTCATGTCTTGTACCATGGTTAAACTACATTTTTCACTTACATCATAATTTTTTTTACAACAATTGTCCACATACTAACTCCATAAACAATTGATCAATGTGAAAACTAAGTGAAACCACAAGGGTATGGAAAGACAATTATAAACTCCTTAAAAGTGTGAATGCCAAGTTTTCATTAAAAAGCTTGATGATCAATGCTTGTTGACTAATATGAAATTGTCCAAAATTTGTGAACTTACATTGAAGTGGCTTCCTTCAACTTGTAGAACTTTTGACATAGTTGCAATATGTTGCCAACGCATCTTCTTTCAAATGCTGCACAAAGATTGTCTCATGCATCTTTTTCAATTTCTACATGCATTACATGATGCAACAAATAATCAACAACGTTTAGAAGAATTGTTCCACAAGCCAAATTATCCTTCTTCATGAACAAACAATGTTCAAGAGTGCCTATTTTAAGAACAATATCTCCAAATTCAACTTATGGCGACAATAATTCTCTTGAGGTGATCTCCCACAAATGATTATCATGTAGGAAAAATTCCATCTTCATCTTCCATGTGTGAAAGTTATTGCCATTCAACTTCTCAATATTTCAAGCATTAAAAATAAATGTCATGATTGTGAGTAGAAAAACGCCAAAAAAACAAAACACCTAAAGCTTTGAAACTTTCAACAAAATGTTAAAAAAACAAAAAATACATCGAATGTTTCAAGGCTTTCAAAGATTGTAAAAAACAACTTCAATCTTTGCTTCTTTCAAAAGCAACCATGTTTTGATAGCATTCTGGAAATTGATAGTGGATTAGTGAGAGAATAAAGATGATAAAAACATTGATTTAAAACAAGCTCTCCACCAAAGCTTAAGGTCACATATATGTTGTTTACAAACTTATGATCCACCTCGAGCTGTAACCTAATAATCTAAATAGGAAATGGTACCTACCCTAGAAGTGCGTACATAGGCACATGCACAAGGCCATCACGTCATGCATTGAGATATTTCACATTAAACTAAATTAACGATATTTAAGTAAACTTACCTACCACATGTCATAGTCCAAAAATCATGTGCATGTAAACACAAGTATCTCAAATAATTATAACTTGGTAAAAGTAACTTGAGTAACTTGGTAGAAAGTTAATATCCAACACTAATATCCTGCTTGTCGGTTGTTAACCTGCTTGCCCGTTGTTAAGTTAAGAAGGAAAAGCAACTGAGTTAACCACCATGGTTAGATATTGAACTGGAACCCGACAGAGAACTATTTTCTGATCACTTATCATCCATCCTTCCTGGTGCAGGCTGGCTCACTCTAGCCAAAACTCGGCGCCTTTCGATTGGGCGAGTCATTCCCTGGTTTTCGTGCAATTCCCCGTTTCATTTGCGCCAAAGAAGGAGGCTGGATTAGGTCAAGTCACGTTGGCGTGCCTGTCGGCAACGCTAGTGTTGGTGAGCGTCGGCCAAAGACAAAGAAAGATTGTGCATCTGTGCGTCGCGAAGGAGGAGAAGCAGAAGAAGAAGAATAGGAGGAAGTGTAAAGGAGTAAACTCTAAACTCATTTTTTTCCTTGACTTTTGATTTGTGGCTGGGGGAGAGAAAACGCGTGCGTGTGAGAGATTATTGCAGTAGGGTTTTGTTTGTTTTGCCCCTGTTTATTTTAACGGTAACTAAAGACGATCAATACTTCCGCCCTCGTTCTCTGAAGCTGCTGCAACAGAGATTTTGCTCGTAGCGCGGCTCCTGATGCAGATCGGAACCTAGATCGTGATTCCAGTTGTAGAGGAGCGGTGTTTTGGACAATAGTTTTTACTGCTTACTCCTTATTGAGCGTTTTGACGTAGTGATTGGAATTTGCGGAAAATTTTCACATACATGCTTTTGGAAGGCGAGGAGAGTTGAGCATTTTGGAGCTAAGTAGGGAGATTTTGAAGTAGGGGTAAAGTACATACACGAAGTTTGTTAGTACACCGTTTTCAAGAAATCAATACGATCTTTTAGGTTTCTTCTTTGCGTGATTTTGAAACGGCAGCAACGCCGTAAGAAACAGGTTCAGAGTAGTGCGATTGGCAGACGGGAAAGACATAATTCTCTCTTAAAGTAAATAGGGACATTCGTGTTGGAGGAACGACAGACGCTCGATGTGCAATACAGAGTGGTGAGAGAGAAAAGACGGTGTCTGTGACCGCGTGGCAGGGAATCTGCAGTAATAAGTGGCATCAAGTCGCGGCATTGCAGTGTGACGATTTTTACATGCAACAGGTCTGTTCTCTCCAACTCTTGGTCTGATATTAGTAGTAACAAGAACCTTATGCCTCTTCTCCCGAGCAAAAGGTCGACTCTCTCTTGAAGAACAGGTTATGGATCCAAACTTCTGGATTGCTTGATTGTGAAGGTCCTATTGGTCTAATTGTAGGTGAGCCTTTCTGACACGCCTTAGCTTTGAAAGCATGGGTAGTGTTGAGATACAATTGCTCAATTACCAGATTTTGGGCTATATCACTTCTCATGTTCGATTCTTTGTCTTCTGTGTATTTGGAGATGAGCTTATCACTATTGTTGCAGATTGGAACTGTTTTGATTCAGTTGTCAGTGTGGTCAGCAGGTGAAGCAAGACTTCAACCTACCAAACAGGTGGAGGTCAATCATGCGCAACAAGAAGCCATCAATTCGCAGAGTGTATAGTACACCTGATGATGCCACAGATGTAAGTGAGTTCATTCAGGACCTTAATCTGCCAGAGCAAGAGGAAGAAATGGAGGCTATAGCAGACACCTTCCGGGGTGTTGAAAACCTAAATGGTGTTTTCAACTGGGAGGGCTCAGATTGTCAAAAGTCCATGAGGCATCACCAGAAGCAGTGCAGGCACTTCAAATCACTGGAGGTGTGATGTGCCCTGAGTAGATGCCCTAGTAGCATCTGTTGTTTTGAGAGGGGACATTGTCTAGGTGATGTTAGTTTTGATTGCTAGAAGAAATGGCCACAGTGGAAAAGGTAATTGTCATTTTCATCATGAACTTGATGGTATTAATTACTGTGGCATGCAATTTGCCTGAAGAATGAGCATCTAGCATGTAGAGTTTCCGCTTGACCTTGCAGAAGTTCCTAGATGGTAAAAGTCTTGTATCAATGTCTGGTTGTTTGCAGCTCCTACAGGGATCTGAAAACTACTGAGCACAAATTTCCTGTATCTTTTCTCTGGTGTGTTGAAACATCTAGTGCCATTTGAGGCTGAGTCCTGTTTTGGATTTATGTGCATCTGAATGAGTCTTTGGAGGTCTTTGAGAGACCAAAGCAGACGATGAGTGGTCTGATTGGAGGAGAATCGGTCATTTGTCTGGTGCTAACTTGTACAAGGTGCTGTTGCTGGACCAGAGCCATCCAAAGGAAGAGTTTGTGTATCAAACAAAACCTGATGAAAGAGACATGGAGTCAAGAAGTGGTAACATGGACCTTAGCATTGGGGATATGAGAGTGAAGCGAGATGAGCCAAAGGTGAACTCATTTATCGGCTATATATGGAGAAGATGGCAACAGAAAGCATTCCATACAACTCCAGTAGAGCTTACTGAGTTTGCCAGTGAGCGAAGCAAGGAAAGCAAGGTTTCCTCTCTGCTTTAGCTAATCAGTTCAAGAGACAGCTTGTCACTCCTTTCTTCATGGTTGTCACTTATGCATTCAGTTGACATCACAAATCACTACTTTTTGTTAGACAAAGGAAACAGAGAAATTTCTGTGGTGTACAAGTCTAGCAATATAGGTCTTCCAAATATTTTGTTTGTGTCTTCTTTGTCACAACAAACAAGCTTGTTATCTTCTGATTTTAACCATGCTCAGGCTTAATGCCTAAATGTATTAAAGATATTAGGAGTTACTAAGAATGTTGTGTGTTTTAGGACATTTTCAGGCTTCTATTTCATCTTGCTCCTCTAACTGGTTGATAGAATTTCTAATCCAGAAAAACTTTCCTTAGGGAGCTTGGGTTATGCTGTGAAACTAACCTTCTCAGGTTTATTTTTGCTGTTCAATGACACAGCTCTTTGTTATTAAAGGGTATCTTCTTCTCAGGAGGACTGCAGCTTTTATTAGCATGCATGCAAGATGTATTTGAAAGTAACAGCACAATTTGTGAAGATGCATAAGTTGCTTGTGGAAGCACTTCAACGGGCTAGAGTGAACCATTGGCCATTGGTGCGCCATCCATTGGATGCCTGAACTCAGTAGTCAATGGGTTCACCTTGGTAACCTATTCTGTAACAGATGTGTCCTGTAGGTAGGTGGGTTGTATAATAGGCGATTACTAGGTAAGTAGATGCATGCAGATAGTGAGTACATGGGTATGGGCTAGTGTGTTTTTTTTAGGTAGTAAAAATATAAACTGAGCTAACCACTATGACTGGCTAGGGAACTGGAACCAAATGGAATAGTGTTTACTTTTCACCCACCATCTGTCCCCTAGCATCCCCATCCATGCTGGTGGCTTTTGGTTTGCTTTGGCTCTTAACAGGACCTTGGACAAGTCTTTGTGAATAATACCTTGGATGGCTGTCAACATGGTGGAATTAGAGGTGGACTCTCCATATCCCACACATAGTAGTAATCTATATGAGCTGTTCAATTGGCATTCCATGATGAGATTGACTAGTAAACTGCCAGAAGGTTGAAGTCACAGGTATGTACATAAAATGTTCTACTCTTTGTTCATTTGTTTGGCTGAGAGCACTTCTATTGTAAAGGTACAGAAGTACAGTACCCAGCCACACCATACTTTTTCTGACCCTTTTTCTTTGTGGAAACCAGTGTTGGGTCCAGCATGTTGATCGCTATTATGTTTGACATACAAATGTATGTAGGCTTTGGAAAAGTATCAGTTATCCCATAAATGTCAAAGTGGACCAAATCCTGACTACACCTACCTTCTAGATTGAAAGAGAATCCAAGAACTGCCACACTCTGGAATCCATTACTTGTGCCCAATTAGCTTGCCATGTTTCAAGGCAAGCTTGGAGCTATGTTGAAGCTCACTGCAAGCTAGGAGCCACTACATACAAAAATTTAAAGTTCCTTACTGCCCAGAAAAAGGCAGCACCCAAAGTTCTCATCTTTTTCTTACTATTTCTTCCTGGGGTTTCCTCTCCACCGTAGACAAGCTATTGTCAACAGTAAACAGTAGCTAGGTGTAGTTAGAAGGTTGAAATAACCAATCAATTTACAAGCAATAATCAGCTTGTGAAGCTTCTAGTGCTAGAGAAGTTGCATGTTGAATCGTGTTGTAGTGCTGGTGATGCTAGTTCAAAACCAAAAAAAAACAACTAAAAAAGGTGGGGGTGTGGGGGCAATGGCAGTGCATAGAGCACCACTGCTGGAGCACGGAGCGAAGTCTCTACCTCACGTTTCTTCCCAAAAAAATTACATCTCAAGGCTTTCAACAATGGCACACATATGAGGGCCAACTACTTCAGCAATGCCAGAGCTGCCCTACCCAGCAAATTTGTGCAATGTTGAGCGTTGGTGTAACCCCATCCCCCACCCACCATTTTCCTCAAAAAACAGAAACCTCAAATTATCCTTGGCCATGGTGTCAACCAACTTTCAAGGCCAACAACAGCTGCTCTATTCTCCCCCACCCAGCAAGGGGGAGTCCTTCACAAAGTTTTGTTCTATGAAACAAATATTGTTTTAAAAAATTCAACAGGTTGACAATAATATAATTATTGTCATAGCTGCCAATTTACTACAGTAAGTAAGTAGCAGTGTTTTTTTAGCAATCAGGTGCTAAGGTAACCACACATTGTTAAAAAAATGGTAAGAAAACAGAGCTTTTCAAGTTTGCTATTTGCCAAATCTCAAAAACCTTTTCTTTTAAAGATTGCTAATCTGATTTAGATTTTTTTTGAAATATCACCAGATTTTGTACTCTTTCCCAATAAGGTATCAAACAAATAGAAGGACACTTAATTGTTTTCTACTTTCATTTTTCTGTTTGTAGCCATATTTGCTTTAATTTGGTCAAATGTCAATTAACGGTTAATTGAACAACCAAATTAAGCTCCCTCATAGACTTAAAGGTATATTATTTTTTGCACATACCCATTTTCATCTTCTCAAAATAATTACCCACCCATTGCTATTGGTAAATCTCAAATATATTCCACCAAAATATGGTGTATACTTACAATATGGTGCATTTACCTACAAGTTCCTTGACTTACTGTACCAAACTTGGTGGAAACCTTAAAATCACAACGTGGTAATTGATTAGGTCATAGTTTCAGGTGTGATATTGAGTGTTTCCCAAATTCCTTTGCTAATACTTTTTAAAACTTGACCTATGCAAGCTAGCCCTTCAACATGATTAGCCATATATTGTACCTCCTTAAACCCTACCTGAATACAAGATAATAATCCCATAAAACATAATACTAATAGAAAACAAACCAAGAACTAATTAAATAAAAAACATAAAGCTTTTGTTTTTTTTACTTCATCAAGTGCAAAAACAACAATCTTGTGTTTTGGTTGCAATGGTCCTACCAAGTCATGGTCATGTAGTCCAAAGCTAGCTAGTTGAATGTTGCAAAAACACAAGTCACATTAGACAAACAAGATATAAATCATATGTAAAACCTTGGATTGGTAGATTCTTTGTTAATTTAAAACAACCCCCATCCCAATTAATTCAATGTAATTTCAATGTTGTGTACCAATACCAAGCCCATCTCTTTCTTCAAAACAAAACCTGACTAAGAATTTCTAGAACATCATATCCAGTTCAAGCAAAACAAAAGGACAAAGACATTGTTCAATCCTTGAGAAAACAAGGGCTTGAGACTTAGGTTTCTAAGCAACCGGACATGGTGTATAGCAAGTTCCAACCGTAATCTAAACCTCTAATGCTGCAATCAACAACCCATTTACATGAAGTGTTCTTTGAAGAGTCTAATGACAATAAGTTAGAATGAAAACACCACCAACATATCCACAACAAAGGTAGCAACATGACTAGAAAGACAAAAAATGAAAACCCTTACCTTGAATCTCCCTCATGCCATAAATGTTTGAAAAAATGTTACAACTTCAATTGGTATTCATAGTTTAAAACACCACAATTTGTCACTCAAAGAACAAGGAGAAAACTATGAGACTATAACAAAATAGAATGTAGTAGAATGAAAACAAAAATGCAAGGCCAAGAGAAAAAGAAGAACCTTTGTCGACATTGAAAACCAAGAAATTCAGTGACAACATTGTCAACAAACAATTAATGGATTTTCCATCATGAAATGTACCTTGATAGATGCCTCCAACATTATCCTTTTTGAGACATAGATATGAAATATGTGAGGCAATTACAAGGGTGGAAATGGGAAGCACGAAAAACTTTGTCACACAATGGACAACACTGTACACCCGAACTTGCTTCAACAAAAGAAGAAAAAAAGGAAATGATTTTCAACCCTAACCCAGCACATATGATGCCCACAAGACTAGGCATATGTGAGGGTAGGTCAAATGCATGAAATATAGATTTGACACACGAAGGACAGACATAGGTGCATGTGAAGGAGACATAACATGCCAAATTTGCAAATTGTAATCCACGTTCAATTTTGAACCTAAATTAATCAATGAATGCCACATCTTGATTGTGATATGTTTGAATCCTTGGAAACCATTGTTCAATTGGTGCCCCTAGGTTTTTATATTATGTTTATACCCAAGTAAGAGCTTGGACTTTCCCTGCCACAATACCCTCCCCCATGTTAGTCAACAACATGGATGGAAAAGTGGTGATGGCACCATTGGGGGTGCTTAGAAAAAGGTTCTTTCTTTTGTTACCACCATCAAAATTCAAGTGGTGGTAGGCATAGAGAAGGAGGAACAACAACAACCAATATCTTCCCCACCCCTATTAAGTCCATAGTAGGTAGTAGAAGGAGGTGAGGAAGGAATTATTCCACTCCATTAAGCAAGAAAACAACTGTGAGACGGAAATGTTAAGGAGGAATGTGCTAACAAGACTCTCACGGTGAATCAGTAAGCATCCCAAGGTGACAAGGGGTCTATTGCTACCTTTTGACACCCACATGCATACAAGAAAGGTGGACGAACTTTTTGTGTACATTCTCCCATTGCATCTAACCATTCATGTGTACCCTAGAGGTAGGACCTATTGCAACATCCTAGGAAGTAATAATTCTAAAGGAGGCCTCCTTAGGCTCTAGTGCCATTATTAAAATGTTACTGCCATAACGGAGAAGGTGAAGACATTGTAGGTGACCCTTAAGCAAATAATTCTACAGCCAGTAGTTGATCAACTGGATGCATTGATCAAACGGAAGGCATATGCGCCATTAATGGACAAGGCAAGCAAAGAAAATGGCAGGGCAATATTAAGCCCTAACTGGAAAAACATTTAACAGAGGAAAGGTTGTTAAACGAGAAGCTTTACCTGATACCTAAATGAATTTACTAATTGATGAAAGATGGTGGAAAAAAACTTTGGCAAATTAGTAGTTTACATTATAGGTTGGATGAGATCAAAACATCATTGACTCATTAGGATCCAGTTGCAAGAGATCTTAGAAATGATTAGGGAGGTGGTCATCTTCAAGAATAGTTTGAAGTTTGTGTGAGATGCCAAATAGAAGTTGTTAGTTGTTGGAATAAATTGATGAGTTGGTTACCATTAGGCATGAAATAGACATGGCAAAGGGGAAGGCAGGAATACAAGGAAAAGATGATAAAAATCCTTACTCATTGGATAAAACAGAATAGAAGTTGGTAGAATTGAAGATTGAATTTAACATATCGTCAAGGATGATAATTATTGACATGTAAGCCCAAATGGCAAAATGGAAAAACTGAGTGTGGTGCACAATTGTGACAAACAATAGATTAGCAAGGTATGAAGCCCTAGTAAAAGAACATGTTTTCTTTTAAGCAAAGGTAGTAACCTAGTGGTTGAAGAAGAACTCCAACCAAAAACAACATTGACAACATCTCAAAGTCAATGTCCAAGGCATGTTGGCTACCACCATGGCACCTTGGGAAGTAGATGAAACAATTTACATTCAACAACTTATCACCTACCAACAACATGTCCCCAATTTTAATGCAGATGAAGTGCCATTGACAATTAGTCCCAAGTCATGGAAAAGTTCAAATGACAATGTTGATAATGCAACTCTCCTTACCTAGGTGGTACATTACCATACCTCTAGACATTCGGATTGCCTACTGTTGTTGAGATTCGAACACTGATTAAATTTTTTGACACACCCTTGTTTAGGCAAACATGCGATAATTCGTCTTTTTCAACTTCATGGCTAATTACTTGGCTTGGATTTTGAGGGTGAGATTCAAATAAAGGGGGGGATTATATTAGTAGGAAAATTAACCTAGGATTAATTAATTAAAATAGAATCTCAATAAACTTTAATTACCATTGGTAGGTGAAAATACTTATTATAATAAAATTACCTATATAATGAAATCATTACATGTAGTTAATTGTAGCAAGTGGAAGTGGCATTACCTTGCCATTTCATTCGAGTTAACCCTTAATTCACATTTGATCAAAACAGTCCAGATACAAAAGTCGAACGAACCTTCACAAATGTGCCCCAAAGTGATTAATTTTGTTAGAATTAAAAAAATCCAATTCGGTAGAGTTGTAGAAGACTTGAAGCTGAATCATTTGATTTTTTAAAAAATGATTTGGTTCGGAAATGGAAAATCCCCACCATTGAAAGTTTAGTTTAATTTTTTTGGGTAGCTTTCATAATTATAAGTCTTTTGAGGATTGCACCAAAATACCATGCTTTATTGATGATATGAATGATGTGGAAAAAATATTGTGCAAAACTGAATTGAGATAAAGAAAAAATGGATGGTCAAAGTTGGCCATTCAATGTAACTCTACACAAAATAATACAAAATTCTTTTTTTTAAGGAAAAAATAAATTGTCAATGTTTGGGATTGTTCTTAGCCTCACATGAATTGATCAAACATATTATAGATGACATGCATAAGTCAAAATTTCAAAAAAATTATTTTATTTGTTTACATGCGCACTTTAAAGCAAAAAATCTTAGAAAGTCCATAATGAGCATAACAATGAAAAATTAGAAAAATTTATTTAGGAACAATATGTTTGTTAATATCAATATAAATAACGCTATGAAACTAATGATCTCATTCATAAGGCTTAAAACACAATGAATATTTAACAATTTTCTTTTAAAAACTTGACTGAAAATAAATAAAGGATGTGAAAAAAAAGTTTCACATTGATATTAATTTATTATAGTAGATCTATATAGGAAAAAATAGGTTATAGATCAAAGATGATTGAATCATTTAAAAAGACATTATGAATTTTCAAAAATGAATATAAGGTTAGAGCTTGGAATTGTGAGAGGGCTAACCAAGGCATTGCAAAATTTGTGTACTTATGTGTGGACTTTACATTTGTTGAAATTGGTTCATTGCACCATCCTTTCACCCAACTGCCTAGTCCTTTGTAGCAAACGTTCCCTTGATTGATATGTCAATCTTACCCAGAGACGAGTTTCTTTTGACCTGAGACTAAAGGCTTGTTCAACATCAGCTACAAGCATTATATTTCCAATTTGCTTGTTGAAATTGAACCTACATTCTTTTAACCCTTTGTTGAGTTGTGTGTTCTTAACCAGCCCATAAGAAGTTGTGTAGCAAAAGCTCGGATTTGTTGTAGGACCTTCCGCATTCCAGCCCACATAGCAAAAAAGTACCAGAGAGAAGATAAGATGATCTGATTGACAACTAATGCCCTGCCGGCCAAAGTCAGTTAGATGGGTGGAAGCCAAGTAAGACAACTTTTTAAAACCTTGTCCAAGAGGAATTTGTCAGTGGCATCTACCTAGATATGCCTAAGCTGAACCAAGATCCTAAATATTTAGAGGTCTTTTTCTTTCACTCAGCTCCAATTAAAAGCATGAAACCAGTCAAGCTTTAGGTGTGTTTTGAATTGTGAAAACAAATTTTCACAACCTCTCAAAACTTCTTGAGTTGTATCAGCTTTCTACATATTGTTACAAGATATGAAAAATTGGTGTTCAGTGCATTCTAAGAAAACCAAATAGATGCATACAGGCAGCTAATTAATAAGCCTCACAAGTGCCTCTTACTTACCCCCCCCATCAGTGGCATCCTCTGTCATCACATTCCATACAATGGGTATGCTGAAACCCTCAATGACTTGAGGCCAAGCTCTTCCTAAGAGCATGGGCATCTATTGTTATCTCTATTAATTGGTTGTGGGAGTGCATCCAAAAGATCCCAAAAAAAAGTAAAAAGTGAAAGTTCACCAGGTCTGGGTGTTACTTTGAACTCTCTCTGTGTTCCTTTTTGGGGGGACTCATGAAACATTTCCTAGTTTAGCTGTTGCTGGTTTGAACTTACTGTAAGGGGCCAGAGCCTTGAAGACATGGAAATGCATGCTATTTTCTTGCAGCTACACACAGCCATAGCTGCCAAATACAAAACAGCAACTCACTTGCAACATACTTTGTCAGAGTTAAGCTTTTGGACTGGAAGACACTACTCAAAATACATTAAGGTCTGCAGTGGCAGATCATGTCATTTACTTGACCACATTATATGATAGAATATTACAGTGATGATCATACAGTAATAATAGTGACCAAAATCTCTGTTGAACATGAATTTTTGAAGAAAAATTGCTGAATCTACCACCACAGACCTTGATGTCAAGGAATGGTCTTGCCCTTAGCCATTCATTATGTTGGGTGTGTCAGCAAGCTCACCCTAATAGGCTCACCTACTGCCTTCCCCTACACAATGGGCAGGGGGACCATTCCATAGTACTATTCTCTCTCAGAAATGCAACAAAATGCATAAACCGTACTTAACAAATGACTTAAACTTTTGATTAAAGAGCATATAGCCCTTGACACTAGGAATCAGTTTCTCCCACCTACGTCATGATAGGTATAATTAGCAGCTCACAATCATACTACAAAAGGACTTAATCAAAGCTTCTTCAGAAATTACTTACAATCAATCTAAAATGTAGTCTCAAATTTGGCTATTTCTGCATTCGTACGCTCCCCAAATTAAGAAGGATCATGCTTGTGCATTGCGGCCTTGGTTAACCCCGAAACTGTTAAAACCCTTTGGACTTTGAGGAAGCTCCTATTATGAACAGATGGTGATCAGACCATGTTCATCACAGTAGCAGAATCTGAATTCTAATTCCCTAGTGTCATTGTCAAACAGATCCTTGCAGCAAGAGATCAAACATCTCCTTATTATTCTCTAGATCCTATAGAAGAGATCCAAGTAGTGGCCACTACACCATAGCTACGCCTTCTCCAGTCATTCTCTCAAGACATTGAGAGATGACTTTGCTAACGTGATCAATATCATCACGAGTCCTCTCGTGTTCTAGCGTTCTAGCTCCGTTAAACACGGCTACCCGCCAAGGTCTTCACGTCAGCCTGAGCGCCTCCACGGAACAGCGGCCACAGAGCCTTGCTCTGGATAACTAATTTTTGCTTGTAGGTAGGGCTGACCACATGACGAAACCTTCCGAATCTCGTGGACATGGTGGTGCCAGTCATGTGCACCGTCGTGCATTAGGGGGCTTGCTGACTGTCTCCTTCGACTGTGTCGCTGGAGCTTGATGACTGCTTGCACCACGTATCCAAACTCCATCAGTCCAAATGCGCTTGGATACTGTTGCAATTGGAACCAAAATACAAACTCCACACAGATCACAAATTTGTTCACATTTCTATGCGGAGGTAAAAAACTCCAGAGAGCATCGCACGTGTTCGAATCCCCCAAAAAACTAGCGACCAGCTTAAATTGCACGGATGCAGACGTCGCTGCAAAAAGACTAGATTTATTGAACCGAGAAAAAGCCGGTGGATTCCTCATACAGATTTTGAATAGAAGCTCTATTTTGAGCTCAGCGAACGCATGCTAATCATCTTCTGCATCGACGACGGTGACCTAATTACCCGCTGCAGTAGAAAAGAGAGAAAACAACAGCACAAGCCTCTCGAGCTCTTACATCACAGCAGCAACCGATTTCAATACCTCTGGCCTGGAGCTATTCCTCACTTTAGAGGAATCCTGCTGCAGCACCACTACGGCTACATCTCCTTCAACCCTCCATTCTGGTGACTATAAATCCTGAAATGTACAGTAAAAAAAGGAGAGGTTCCAGTCGGTGGCGCATAGCTGTTGATGGGGCAAGCCACAGCTCATCCACTAAATGAGTGGAACACTTCCAAGACTTCAAAAGGATTCTATAGTAAATGACAATATCCCAAAAGGGGATGAAGCGTAAGGCAAAAAAATATGTAGCGGTTTGTAGATTGTACAAGTAGAGTTATGCTTGTGGCACACGTTGGCGGGAGCGGACGTTTGTGGACATGGCGGCCCAAAGCTTTCGCCTGGTGCTGTGTACATCCCATTGAAACTTGATTAGCGTGTGTACGTTTGTACCCCACCCAGCATACATTAAACATACTCTATTGCTCCCGCACACTTAAAAGTCCTCCCAACAAGCGGATCTTGTCAGCAACCTCATCACTCTCTCGCCATTTTTCCCTTGACGTTTGATTTGATCGTGATTTTGACTCCTTAATTACTCCCCCACCCACCCAACCCGCAAAAGCGCGATTTGTGACCAACAGTGGGTCTGTCAGAAAGGAAGTTCACAACAGATGAAAGCTGTACGACCGTATTAGTATTACGAGGTGAATTGATCATGACTTCTTTAATTATGTAAGAACTAATCGTAACCCCACCAAGGGCAGTGTGCACGACCAAAATCTCTGGATTCTGATCCCATGTGATGCCTGTGATGTCAGGTACAGACTGACAAAAGCTTCCTTCTCCACAACAAACTTCGTACAAACAGGATCCCCCAAGATTTGATAGAAAACAACGCACATTTAATTGACATCGATTTCCTTTTCGGACTGCTAATAAGTTCTGTTTCCCTTTTGGGTCCTGTGAGAGCTCGATCACCAAGTGCCTCCTGCGCTGCTTATTATTACTCCAGCCTCTTAGGTACTTTGTAGGAAAGATGTGGGAAACGGTGTGGACTCCCAGCTTGTAGGTACCACCACTAAGGTACTCCTTGGCGAATTGTAAACTCCCAAGGTGATGGGGGGGGGGGCGGGGGAGGAAATCCTGCAGCTTCGCATCAGTATGTACATGTACATATTTCGGGAATCCAATTCGGAGAGAAGAAGGCTGCGACCTAAACCTTGCATGGCATTACTTACCCACGAAGCTCCGCTTCAAACGGCAGCGTCAAGCTTGCCCTGGCTATCTATGTGTGGGCCAGAGTGCCACCAACAGCCAGCAACGCACCGTGAGTGAGCATTGCTTTTCTTTTTGGGACCTTATGTAGCCAAAGTGGCGATCATCCATAAGAAATTGTAGAAAAAGTGATGATCATCTTTACGAAGATTTAGCCAAATCCTGGCTACAAATCTTTAATTCTCCTTTCATCTTTTTGGCTACAATTCAAAACCAAAATTTAAAATATGGCTTTTTGCTTTTTTTTGGTTTTTTTTTTCCCTCACTTCTAGTGATTGAAACTTTGGAAAATCAGTTCAGTTTTGAGCTATTTTGGTGAAATTTTCCCACTGTAACATGGTCTGGCAGTGAGGGATGGATGGGATAGGTGGACAAGAAACATTTTTCCATTCGGTTCTAGTTCTTTAGCTACCCACAGTGATTAGTTTGGTGTTGTTGTGTTTACTACCTACAAATGACCCAATACTTTTACCTTATGATCAAATAGATAGCCAAGTGTCAAATTGAATTAATTGTAGAGCAAGGGAGTTTTTCACATCTTGAGGTAGACTTTTGATCAATTCCTCTTTGTGGGAGGCAAGCCCCTAGGGGCTTGCATTCCACAAAGATCCTTAAGAAAAACCCATTTAATTGAAAATGAGTAACTTTTTTTGACAGTCCATGGGGACTTTTGTCACATTGAGGAATGTATCAATTACATTAATGTATTGTGACATGATATTTCTATTAATGTATTGTAACATGACATTAGTGCATGTCATGACATGACGTGATATAGGATGAGGGTGTCTATGTGACCATGATCATGCACTGTTTTCTTTTTTGGTCAAATTTGTTTGTAACCAAAGTGACAATGATACATGTAGGAAAATTTAGCAAAATTAGGGTACAAGCTAAGTATGAAAATATTTTTTTGGAAACATCTTTCTATATTTTTGGATACATGTTTAAAATTTGGAAAATGTTTTTAAATTAAATTATGGCTATTGAAAAAAAAAATTAACATTATTTTAGCACATCTAATTTTTAATATAACTTTTTGTTTATATGTAGCTAACAAAAAAAAAAGGGTAGCATGATTCAAGTTAGGGTTTAGGTTTAGCAATAATGGCCATTTGTTTTTCTCTTTGTCTCACTCTCTTTTTTTGCCTTTTTTTTATTGGACTCTTTCTAATTGTTGTTATTTGTTTCACCTTTTCATCTCTCCCCCCATATGCCTATTCTCTTTCTAACTATTATGCAAACACTACAAAGAAAAGGCAAGGCATGGCAAGAACAACAAGCAAATGATGAGGAGGTCCTCTTGCATTGCGTGCCCCTTCCCCTCTAGTTTCCCCAATCAAACACTCACACCCCCTTTTTCCTTTCCCTTGATGATGTCAAGCAAGTGCAACATTAGAATTGCATTGCCCCCATTTTCTCTCCTTTCCCACATTTGTCGTTTCATCAAAATGTTTCCTATATGTTTACAATGAATATTAGTCAAGTAGCTACAACAATTAGCTATGACATGTAAGCTACATGAGTAGCAAGTCCATGTAGCATGTCAAGGCAAGTACCTACACCAAGTCTCTAACAAAGTTACTTTATGACAAATTTTCATCAATTTATGGTAGGCACTTCCAAGTTAATTGCATTTTGTTTTGTTGTTGTGATGATAAATTCATTTACTACATTTGAAGAAGGAAACAAAATTTTCCTAGGTTCATCATTTCATTGCTTTCCATTGGAGTTTTTTAAAGTTTGGAATCACTACTACAAAAACAAGTTTTTTTTACTATATTTTTTAATGAAAATATATTCAAAATGATAGGCATAAGAAAAACCGTTTGTTAATTTAGACAAGTTGATTTGGACTTGATGTTGTGATTGGAGTGGTCATTTTGAGTGGCAAAGTAGGAGATTATTTGATTGATCATTTTGACTAGCAAAAAATGCAACATTTGATTGGTTGAATTTTTACCTAATTTTTTTTCTTAATTATTAAAAAACTTACATGCCTACTTGCTTAACCTACCTACCTTAGTCCCCTAGGCATGCACATAAGTGTATAAAAAATAAACCTTTCACATTCACAATGATAAAACAAGTCCTTACCAATGGATTAAACCACCAAAAGGTGATAAGTTTTGTCAATTTTTTTTTCACGTCACTATTTTTATAAATAAGTAAGAAAGTTAGGTAACTAATAAGTATGTTTGAGGTAAGTTGGTAAGCAGGTTGCAAGATGATAGGAAGGTAGAAGAGGTGGGAGGTAATAAGTAGGTAGGTAGGTAGGTAGCTTTAAGCTACCTACTTACTTAAGTTTACCTACTTAGCTTAAATAATATGTAGGTAGATAGACCTAGGTACATAGGTAGGTAAGTATACTTAAGTTACCTACCTATTATAGATAATGGTTAACTAAGTTGCCTTATTAATTAACCTAAAATGTTCAATTTGATTAAAAACCATTGGTCGTTTTGACCAGGGTGATCAATTTTCAAAAATTTGGTTAGATGTTCAATTTGATATATATTCAAATGTAATTTTAGTCAAGTTCATATTAATCGATATTTTTAGTTATGATTTTTGATGTGTATAGTTCATATGTCGACATGTATTAATCATATTAGTTCCTAGTCATATATTATTCATATTATATTGGTCAATTACTAATCACATATTGATTAGTTTAAAAAAGTTTTGAATTATTTTGGAAAAAGATAGTTTTGAAATTTATTAGAATTTGGTTGAAGATGATCAAGAAGAAAGATTTTGGTGTGGAAAATGTAAAAAGACACATTCATTTTATAGAACTCAATTTGGGAGTTTTTCATGTGTTTTTCTTTGTTTTTGAATTTGTTGATGTTTTGCAATATAAACAATTCAATGTTGAAAAGAACATAAAATAATTATGAAACATAATATAATCAAAATGGGAAAAGAATATTAGAATATTAATTTTATTCTATTATTGTTGTTGAATCATAACATAGTTACATAAGAAATGTAAAAAATTATGAGAAAGAACCCCAAAAAAATTATACATATATTATTATAAAAAAAACCTCTCCCATTTGGCAGCCATCTCTATAATATAAATTTTTCCATATCTAGTTAATGAAATAGAAATATCTAAAGGTTAATGCTGTTTATGAGATATTTGGGGATAGATCTAATATTTTTGTATGAATTTTCTTTGGTTGAACATAATCTTTAGGATTGGGTTTAGTCAATGGTGAAAATTAAAAAATGATTATGTGATTGTAGGATAACTAATTTTAAGGGAAATTTTATTTTTACACTAAAAAATAAATTAGTACATAGTGTCACAAATTATAACAAGAAATGTTCATAAAAGTCAGATTTGGAAATTAGTCATAGTTCAACAAATGTAGATTATGATTATAAAATTGATTCATGGCATAAAAAGGTGTCAATGTGTAAGTGGAGATGAATGTCCGAAGATTATAAACACAACATAGAAATTAAAATAATTGTGTTGCGTTCCCAAGTTCCTTGTAGACCCACTTGAGGGTCTAAGTATGTGGCAATGCGGAAGGAGTTGGAACTTGGGGCACGATCCCGACTTCCAGCACTAGAGGGGGTGAGAGGGGCGTGCTAGAAGTCCCGGGAAAGACTATGAAGAATTGACAAGCTTACTCACTCACACGGGCCTGCATGGAACCACACAAAGTGGTTAGAACTCATTCTGGATCCCTTTTGGTGTTGGGACAAGCCACGGGCAACATGGACACACAAGACTCACCACGGCCCGGACCTTGGGGGAAGCCACCACCTTCCCCCTTATAGTATACTCTGTGACTCGTCGCGAGGGTGGCATCCAAATGGCCATTTTGTCCCGGGACTCCCGTGTGGGAGTCCTGAAATCGCGCATTTTCGAGACTACCGCGACTTTGAGGCTTCATAACTTTCGGAGCAGACCTCCGATCGACTCGCCGTCTAAAGCAAAGTTGTAGGTCTCGTCGAGACCTTTCCAACGGTATATCGCACGTTTTCTGCACCCAAGTATTTCGGCTCGATTCCCGACTTTTAGTGGTTGGGAGTCAAAACTGGTGGAATCCCGGGAGTTCGACTCCCGGGCCTTCTTTTGGCCATAACTTGTGTTTCAGATGTCCAAATGAGCAATGCGAGCCCATTTTGGACATCTACACTTC
>Ga0209611_10005724_pt1 | contig 20672 bp, 18 predicted proteins | sample S1TSphgellanicum_3_FD_187693 | JGI IMG/M metagenome (GOLD analysis project Ga0209611, IMG submission 187693) | Host-associated microbial communities from peat moss isolated from Minnesota, USA - S1T2_Fc - Sphagnum magellanicum MG (SPAdes) (version 2) | ecosystem: Host-associated > Plants > Peat...
TTAGTTAATTATTCAACATAGATGTGTTGAAACTTGAAACCAGTGCAGGGTTGGGTGGTTAGTGGGTTACCCAGTTTCACTGGTTAGAACTGCTGGTTTTCGTTAGTAAGAACTGAACTGGATCTGCATCTGATTTACCAGAACTGGAACTGGAACCTGAATTAATTTTTCTGAAGAACTGAACCCACAACCAGACCCATGGTTCCATTTTTATTTTTATTTTTTTGTGAAACCAAAACTGGAATTGTTCTAGTTTTTTTATTATAAAAAAGCCATAACCAGAGGTGTAAATCTTCATAAAAGTCAAGAATTGCTCAAAACTACTTGAAGTTGCCACCGTAGTGTGGTATAGGTTTCTCCAGCCATGCCTGGCATTGGCTAAGTTTGACGGATTCAAATCTATGTCATTCAAGTGTATGGTAAAGCCCCAGGGTGGATGCATTACCAAACAAAGAGGCCCATGATGATGTATGTGGTGGCCAAATCTGACCCTACTTTATGGTCCCATCCTTCGGCTTTACCCATCCTAAGGTTTGAGTCGAATGTTGTCACGAACCTACACATGTGTAGATCAAGAAATGTAGGAGTGGGAGGCATATGATGCTACATAGGAGTGCACTTCTCTTTTTTAGAAGCAATATTCAATGATATAAGGTGCCCTCTGAATACAATAGGAAATTTCTTTGAATGGTTTATCATTAGGCTAAGGTATCATTTAGACGCTTTTCTTGGGTTCAAGGGCCTATAGGCTCAAAAAAAACCCCCTAAAAAATACTTATCAAAATTTGGAACCCTACAAAAGTGGAAGGGCTTCTGCCATATTGAGAGCCCAACCCTGGGGCTTTAACCTAGACGTACAACTATGGTAGACCCAACCCATGGCGTGACATGGCATTGGCTTTGGATGTTGAAGAGGCCAGCCAATTGGTAAAGGTCATTTGATAGCAAGCACACCCCCCTTTCTTTTGAATGTGCTCCTCTCTCCCCCCGCTCGATACAACCTTGTTGTCCATCCAAGGTGGCATTAAAAGCCTATATATGAGTGCTATTTATCCACCACATATGCACAAACAAATGTAAGGGGAAGCTTTAGAACATTTGGCCAGATTTAGTGCCCATAATCTTAGGCGTGCATAGGTATTCTCATACACCCAAAATTTAAAACTTGGCTTGGTGCGCTTGCTTTCTTTTGCACCAGCGCTCCATTTGTTTTCTAATTTCTCTTCCCCCTATTATCATGCCCATTCATGTTCCTTACTTTAGTTACTACTACTACAAGCAAACTTACACCCCCCAAATTTTATGACTGATAAGTTTGGGGTCAATGTAGTCCTTCTCACCAACTTGAGCTTACAAACTAAATGTGTGTGTGTGTGTGTGTGTGTGTGTGTGTGATTTTTTTTCCCCTTCGTGAACCAAAAATATTTGGCTTGTTTTTGCATCCTTGACGAAATTTGACAATTTGCTACAAAATCTAATGTTCTTCAAACATTTTAAATCTTTCTTTTTTTGGCAAATTTTCATCACTTGGTGACCAAAAGACAATTCAGTGCAACTTCTCATAAAAAAAGATTTTCGTGGGGGAAAAAAAAAGTGCCAAAGTCCTCAAATGTAGAGGAATTTTTCTTTTTGGTTTGAAATCGCCGAATTTAAACATAGGTTTCAGCATGTGGTCAAAATATAGCAGGTTTTTTTAAAGAAAATCCTACTTTCCTGTTTGATATGTAGCCAAAATTTGGCTAATTCATCTTGTGGATGATCACCAGTGTGGCTAGGTTTAAACCATAAACCCTACATCACAAAATTGGGGGAAAAAAACAGAAAGAAAGGGGGAGAAAAAAAACCCTGAATCAAATACTTGAGCTTTTACAGCTGTGAAAAATATCAAATTATTCCGTTTAAAAAAAAATCCTTGTTGAACAGGAGGGGTGCCTGATCCTAGTCTCACAGAAAAAAATTAATTAAAAATACCCATTAAAATGTACAAATATGGGTTCTTTTAATTACTCAGCGGTCCTCGGCTTAATATATCCAAACGCAAGCTTTCCATACCTACCTGCTGCTGGTTCAGGCATGTATACGCGGGATCGTGCTCTGACCCTTGGACCACTGGGTAATTACGCTGGTTTAGCAAACGCGGCATTCTTTGTCCATGGGAAAGACTTTTGCTACCTACTTAAATCGACGTTCCGAAATGACGTCCCGAAAGCTGTTCTACTAGGCTGGTCGGTAGGTCTATAGCGTAGGCTACGTTGCCTATGTGAGCCGTCCTTGCTCTTTTGCTCTCCGCTCTCGCGCTCTTCTTCTTGACGCGGACGCCATCGTCTGCTTCTCCTGTCTTTGGCGCTCTTTGCAGCGCTTTATTTTCATATTTGTGACTTCTGTGATTGCCGTTGTCCCGATCTACTGATCGCCTCTTTCTCCCGCTTTCCTTCAAGCCATTTGGTGCATTTTTTGTACACCGGAGGCGCAGGATCGGTCTCTGCGAAGTCCCATATTGTCTATCGCTTTCAACGCGTTCCGTTCGAGGTACAAACCTTCTTGATCGCCACCCTTCCAACTCCTTGCAGTTTTGTTAAAGTGTTTTTCTTTCTTCTTCCTTCGGTTTCCTGCTACGTCATCTGCGCTGGTGGAAATGCTTCTTTTGTACTTGCTTGGCCTCTGGAAGGGTTTTTGCGGCGTCGTGTTCTTTGGCTTTGTTCCCCGTGTGTTTATTGTGTGTTTGTGGCTTCATCGCCTAGTATGCCCCTCTGTGATCGGCTGCAGCGCTCTGGTTCCTCTTTCTAATGTCTGCGCCCATGGTCATTGCCCGAACGCTTGTCCGGGCTTATCTCTGCCTCTTTTGCTGCCGCTGATTTACGAAAGGTTTAGCTGTCCACATTCTCCCACTGATTTCTCATGTTTTTCTTTTAGTGCGTTGCCGTCGGTATTGTGAGTAATGCAGGCTTCTGATCTTCGTGGTATGTGTTGGATCGGTGTTGCATTACTCTGGAAATGTATCGGTCGTCATGGAGTCTTTGTTATCTAGCTGAGATGCGTTGCCTTTAGCTTTTGATCTGGTGATATCCCTTTGACATTTGCCACTCCGCAACGTAGTCATCGGTTTGGCTTGACTCTTCCGTGTGTCTGTATTTCTTTGCGCAAGTTAATGCCCTTGCTAACTTCTCTGACTTCATCGTGCAAACGGACGTGGGGTGTTCAGTATTTCCCGTTGGTTTCTTGGCTTGTTTTCTACCCTGTGACCATCTGGATATAACAATCTTATTGCCTTGGAAGTTGCATTTAGTTGTTACTTGCTTCCAATAACCGATGAGGCCTTCGATTGGTGGTTTCAGGCGATTTGAACTCTCACTGTTCAGATCTATTCCAGAGTCCTTGTTTGTCGTATCTGCTTAGCTTGACTGGTGATCTTCCTGCTTAGACACCGTTCTGAGCCCCAGTAAATTCCCTTATGGTTCTGTTTTTCATCTGCATTTTTTTTGAATTCGAAGTTCCTTGCCTTGCACTGCTATTTAGCTTGGAAGTCTGATAAGCAAGCGAGCATCTCTAGCTCTGTCTTGCAGCACTTGAGAATTTCTCGACTTCTGTATTTCATTCTTTGGAGTTTGTGTTACTGCAGACAGATCTATTAACGATGGCGGAGGAGGATGTCCAACCTCTTGTGTGTGACAATGGATCTGGAATGGTCAAGGTGAGGTTGAATCTATTCAATGGGTTTTGTGTTTCTCTTATCACAGGAAATTTGAGTAGTGGAATGTATTGAATGGAATTTCTTTTTGTAGTGTCTGGATTGTAATGCTATTGCTTGATGCAGGCTGGATTTGCTGGAGATGATGCCCCTCGTGCAGTCTTCCCCAGTATTGTTGGAAGACCCCGACACACAGGTGTTATGGTAGGCATGGGACAGAAGGATGCATATGTTGGTGATGAAGCTCAGTCCAAGAGAGGAATTTTAACTCTGAAATACCCAATTGAGCATGGTATTGTTACCAATTGGGATGACATGGAAAAGATCTGGCATCATACGTTCTACAATGAGCTTCGTGTAGCACCTGAGGAACACCCTGTTCTCTTGACTGAGGCTCCACTCAACCCAAAGGCTAATCGTGAGAAAATGACCCAAATCATGTTTGAGACATTTAATGTGCCAGCTATGTATGTGGCCATTCAAGCTGTTCTATCACTGTATGCCAGCGGGAGAACAACTGGTAAGAGATCTTATCTACCTCTACATAATCTGTCTTTTGTGAATGAACTTTTTGTAATCATGGTCCCCTTTGTGTGAAATATCCCTTTCTGATCAACATTTGGTTTTTTTTTGCAGGGATTGTACTTGACAGTGGTGATGGTGTCACTCACACTGTCCCAATTTATGAAGGATATTCACTGCCACATGCCATCCTTCGGTTAGATCTTGCCGGTCGTGATCTGACTGATGCTCTTATGAAAATTCTCACAGAGCGTGGTTACTCATTTACCACCACTGCAGAGCGGGAAATTGTGAGGGACATGAAGGAAAAGCTTGCTTATGTTGCTATTGATTTTGAGCAGGAGTTGGACACTGCCCGCACCAGTTCCTCATTGGAAAAGAGCTATGAGCTACCTGATGGACAGGTGATTACTATTGGTGCTGAGCGTTTCAGGTGCCCTGAGGTTCTTTTCAACCCATCTCTTGTTGGTATGGAAGCAGCAGGCATCCATGAAACCACTTACAACTCTATCATGAAGTGTGATGTGGACATCCGTAAGGACCTTTATGGAAACATTGTTCTCAGTGGGGGGTCAACTATGTTCCCTGGTATTGCTGACCGTATGAGCAAGGAGATTACTGCTCTTGCACCCAGCAGCATGAAGATCAAGGTTGTTGCACCTCCTGAGAGGAAATACAGTGTCTGGATTGGAGGGTCCATCCTTGCTTCTCTGAGCACTTTTCAACAGGTATGCTCTCACTGCTGCTGTCTGTGGTCCTGGTTCCCTGAACTCATTAAATGGGAGACTGATTGGTGTGATATGTTATGTAGGATTTCCCACACCCTTATTACCCAAGTCTATGTGACATAAGAAGTCCTATTGGAAGGAAAGATTGATTTTAGTTGGGGGTCGTGATTTGCTAGTCATGTTTTGGCCAATATTGTAACCTTACTTGAATAGAATTTATATTACTTTCGGAGTATAGTTTGCAAATCAGACCTAATAATGCATATGAGATGTGCTGTGTTGCAGATGTGGATTGCAAAGGCAGAGTATGATGAGTCAGGCCCATCCATTGTGCACAGGAAGTGTTTCTAGATTAGCATCACATGCAGCTTTTTCCATTTAACTGCAAACCTTCTTATTGCAAATGATCTGATATTTTGTGTGGATGGGGCTTTTGGGGCATATGCCATTGCTTTGGAGTTTGGGTGGGTAAGCACAGATAAAATAGGATTTCATGCAGGCTAGACCTACGGTTTGTAACAATAGCAGACTTTGGGTGGTGGATATACGTGCTTAGTATGTGTAGACTGCCTATGATGTCAGATGTCTACATAGTTCAAATCCAGAGTGATGACATCTGGCTATGTCTAGTGCCTAATGACGTCAGATGTTTGCAGTGTCCAGATCAGTAGTCGTGCTATCTGGCTCTGATTCTTGTCTTTTCTCTTGTAATGCATTTGGGATAATGCAATTTAGACTTAGTTTGTTTGTTGATTGCTTGTTTGAATGCTTTTTTGATCTTGGGTGGAAGTTTGGCCTCAGTTCCCTATTTTATGACACATCTTTGTGGTATTTAGCCTACTATTTCTGCTGATGTGAGAGAGGATCTGAAGTATTAGATAAATCTGTATGATTAGATTAGGTGTTGAAGGAAGTCTGAAGCCTGTTCTTACGATGTACTATAGCTTGGTCAACCTACCCACAGGTTCCGACCTTTTTAGAGTTTGTTACCTGCTTGTTTGTGGAGTCCACTCTACCGCATGAACCATGTTTGGTTCATCTGGTTCAGATGTTGGCCAGGTATCTGACATCTGTATTATGCATAATTGGAGAGTTGGATGCATCTGTATGCATGCTACTTATAGGAGCTGCAAGGTCATTTGGCAGGCCAAATTTAAGTGGTAGTGTCAGCAGGTGCTGTTGACTCACTCTTGAGACAAATTGCCAGACTCGGAGATGGCTGGTGGGAGTATCTATGCCCCTCATATATATGCAATGTCAAGGACATGTTCAGGGTGCAGCATGTACTGACAACTATCCTCTATGTAGCCTCACTATGCCTATCTAGATGCTTGTCTGGTTGTACACTGGCAAGCTGAAGTGCAAGCTTGAACAAGGATTTCATTGGCTTTTTGAATGAAGCCATCTCTCTTGAGTTGTATTTCAGATCATGACTAAGTCTTCTTTTTTGCTTCTGGTTAATGCTACATAAACTCAGGAAGCAAATTTTTTGTCTGAAATTTGACACTTCTTTTTGTGCACTTGTCTAGATCTGCTGAATTCAGCAGGTAATGGCAGTAGTCACTACCAGTCATGCTCCATGAGTGGCAATCATTCAACTAAGTTACGATTTATAATGGTATGACCACTCAAGCTTCTCATGTTCATTTTTAATTTAAACCAATATCATTCAAACAAAATCTTTTACACATGGAACTACAGCCTTGGCTCCAACTTTCTCCATCTTTGAATCATGTTTCATTACAAAGCATCGAGCAATGTTATATTTGCTTCATGGTGATATGTTGTGGGTTCAACATTTTGTTTTAAACCTATATGTTGCCCATAACAATTGAGGTACTCCAACGGGTGTAATGATTTCATTTGTGGAGTATTTGCCATCATATGGTTGCACTGAAGGAGTCGATTGATCAATCAGGTTTGAGAACATTAGGTAATAATTTTAGGATGTTGCTGAAGGGGCATTGAGTGTGAAAAGGTGATGTGCAATTCTTTACTTTGACCATGATAGAAAATAATGGAAAAGGTTGCTACATCCACTCCTTTTGCAACTTCTGTATTTAGAAGGAAGTTATCAATGCATAGTTTAGGGTGCAATACTGGTATCTTTTGCTCCTTGTACTCCATTTGATAGAATTCATAGAACGAAAAGAGCTCTTCATCTATTGTCATTTCCACCTTTGGTGAACTACACCCAACCCAAGTTCATCATATAGCTCGGAAATGGTGGTAACTGAGAATTTGATCTCCTCTTTTTAATAGTAAACAATTGTTTCCAATTAAAAGAGCTCCAAAACCCACACCAAGTGACAAGATTCAAAGATAAAGAAGTGTTGTATGATGCTCACATTGATGACTATTACATGTCATATTTACAACTAGATCTCCCTCCGAAGGGAGGATTTTAGAAGGCACAATTGTGATACTGGAATTTTGGATGATGAATGATTGTTATGGGCTGTAGAGAACTTTAGTGCTGCAATTGTTTTCAATGCTAATCAGCTAATAGGTTTGATTGTTGATCATTGATGTAATTTTAGCAAAATATTTGTGCAACCTTTCAAGCACAATTCTTAAACAATGACATTCAACTGTGTAATTAGCATGGGGGAAATTTTTGTTAATGATGAAAATTTGTGATTGTAAAGAGGAATCCGTTACACATGCACATGCCTTTGACATAATATTGAAAACCCTATTGTACATAAAATGTAAAGCTTTAAGATGTGAACAAGCGCATGACAATATGGATTTTAAGTAATCTTTCTTTAATTGATTTTTTTTTGTAGGTTGCCACAAAGTAACTCATGTTTCATATGAGTTGGTAATAAAAACAAGTTAAATGTCAGAAATCACCATGAGAAAACAATAACTGAAGTATTTTAATTGCAACTTATTTGTAAACCCTTTTTAGAATTGTGAAAGTGAACTCATTTTCAATAGTGGAGTTTAACTATTTTGTTATTGTAACAACAATGTTTTTGGCAAAAGCTATTTCTAAAGCCAAATTTAAAATGTGATTTAACGGAATATGAACACCATGTTTGATGCATGACAAGGGAAGTAGGTCAAGAAAATATCCCAAGACTCAAACTCACTCTCACAAGTCGAAGAGACTACAAAAGAATGAGTCCCAATAGTTCTAAGCGAATTCCTGCTTTGAAAATTAGGAATCGTGTAGAGTCACATATTTGGGGTCAAACCTTGTCCAAATTGTGCCATCTTTAGATTATTGGAAAGGTCTTGAGAAAGCCTTTGAATTGGAGTTCGTATTAGGGAGTTATGATCCACAAAGTTGTGGGATTCATCACTTGGTAATATGAGGATTCCCATTTGAGGGTTCAAGAAATTTATGCCATTTTGATGTAGTTCACACCACCATGTACAAAGTATATAATTGTAGGAAGCAAAATGGCAAATTCCTCCCAAGTCCAAGTTGTGATGAAGCATGTGAATGTGTTTATTATGATTTAGTCCATTCACCAATTTGAGTCCAATTTGCACTAACCACCTTCTTTTTTGGTTTGTATAAATTGATTCATTTTGATCTCATTTTAATGAACTTGTGCTAATGCCAAAGCTTCCATGCCCTCTTTCTTTGTGAGAGCAAAGGAACATTATGCATTTTCATTCTAGGGTGGGAACACATTATGATGAACAAAAAATGTTGTCATAAACATTTTTTCAAAACTATGTGTCTTTGAACTTTCACCAAACCAATAATAAAAAGATTTTCAATCATAAATTTTGTTCATAATGAAATATTTCAAAACCCAAAAACAAATTGTTAAAATGACGAAACTACATTTTTATTGATATTAAATGATTAATAAATTTATTTTATAATATAATAATCATATAATATAAAAATATACTCCAAAAACCATTCAAATAATTGTCAAATTGATGAATGTAATCAAATATTAAATATGAGTTGACTATACCATTTGAATTTTGTATGAAAGGTATTACCTGCACATTCCAATTTGATGTGATTGAAACACATCATGTACAAGACTAGGTGGAACATGTACAAATGATACATCATATGATCAATCACAAAGAAATTTTATGGAGTACAAACATAACATTAATTTTTTGTAGTTCCTTTCATTCATCAATTGCTACATACAAAAAAAAGTTTTCCAAAATATGTTTTTTTGTCAAAAAATTAAACAACAATATCAAGGTGGGTGTTTAATACATTTTTCAATTTATTTTAATGGAATTTAAGGTGTTAAAAGTACACCTATCATCTTTAATTAAATCAAGGACTTGCTTAATCACAATTTGAACCGATTTCAAACATTTGAACAATAATTTGGACTGTTCAAAAGCTCCTCCATAATCACAATCATGAAGTAGAGTTTCTTGCACCATAAAAATGAAACTTAGTCTTTTTATGTACCAACTTTAAGGAATTTGCAATTGCTAGTACAAGTTTTGCATCCTTGCCAACCTTCCTTGGTGAATAGTAAATAGCCTTGATCATGGCAATATGAAAATTAAACAAACTTCTTGGATCAACATGTAGCCACTATTCATGATTGACCACCTAAAAGATGTCCATCAAAGATTGTGTTGGGTAGCAACCCTTATGTTACTCAGCCAATTATTCATCTCCTTATGGATGTGAAACTTCATTTTTGACATGCAAACATTTTCAATCTAGGATCCAATTACCATTTGATCCATATTTATTCATTGCATGTTTGTGTAAAAAATGCATTTGCACAATATAAACATCTTCTACTCGATTTATATGTAATCACAAAGAAGATTACATCCTTTCATCATCAAATGCCCTTTCAATCCATGACCATTTAACTAACCACATTTCTTAAAACACACACTATATATCTTTGTTTATTTTGGGCTTTCATTTTATTGTAAAGGTGGGAATAATTAGATTCACAACAAGATTTCAATCAACATTAAATGAATGAACTACATTATCATCATTAGGAAGGAGTATTGATTCATTATGAACAATAGGTTGTCGACAAACAATGACAACATTGATGTCAACAACATTTAACAAGCGAAAGATAACTACAATGGTGATTTGATTATTTCAAAAACCAAGGCCTTGAATGGAACTTGGTCCTAATAAAGAACCACATAAAATGATTGCCAAATTTTGAAGCCAAGTGCCTACTATGTGCCTAAATTTGCAACTTTTAAAAAGTTAATGGACATCTTGCCTTAGTTTTAAAATATGTGCAAATGAGTAGATAAAAGGAAATTATTGATATTTTTTTTTAGTCAATAGTAAATATAAGGAGTAGTGAAAATATTTAGTTCACTTTTCAATGTATTGGAAATTTAGTGTAGCAATTCATTGTACCATTATGCATCCCATCATACATATTCAATGTATCATGAATCAAATGGTCTTGGCCCAAGCATTATAGGAAGTTGGCACATGTTATATTCACATAAGCAAGAGGGTTTGGGGGGGTTTCCAAAGCTTTATTGACAATATATCGCCATGTTTCCAAGTGTACAGATAGGGTAAAATAGCCACCAATGTATTAGAATGCAACAATACGCTATTAACATGTGTTTCAACAATATATTGAAAACAAATTTAATGTATCACCATTAGTCAACACATGCATATGAAAATTTGACACAAAGTTTACATTCCTCACCATTTTTCAACGTAACCAATTGATAGTTGTCATGCATGTCTTTAATACATTGATGCTTTTGTCTTACTAAAAGTTACCATATGTGTCAACATGAGCAATTGGGCAAGAAGTTGCCATGTTTCCAACATTATGATTAGGTGTCCACTAATGTATCAAAAAACACCAATACACTATTAATTTGTGTCTCATTAATGCATTGAAACTTAGTATCATGTATCATCACTTTTCCACATATGACAAATATATGGCTATCTATGAAAAAATGGCACCTAGTCCCAACTTTTGACCATTTTTCAACTCTAGAGTTAGTTTATATTTTTCACATGGGTTTTTTATACATCAAGGATTTTGTTCAACTTTTAGTAAGGCCCAAATTATGTTGCAAATTATGGTGTAGGATCACATTTATGAAATTGATGCAAAACACATTCGATGAACTTCCTCACATGCATATTTCCAAGGGTGTTTTGTACCTAGTTTCTTACACTTTTACAAACCTCTCATGTGTCATCACAATGTCTTTTTGTGTAAGTTTTACTCACTTTGTAGCTTGTTTTAGGTGTCATTTTTGTTAGTTATCACATTGAACATTTAAGGTGTGAAAATTTCTATCTCTAAGGAAATTTGTGTGTTGTTAATAAGTTTTTTTCAATATTTATTTGCTACAAGGAAGATGTGATAGACATGCATAGGAATGGATAGGTAAAGTTTTTGGTCTTAAATTAATTCAAATCAAAGTATGTATGCCATTATCATTGACATTAAAATCTTATTCTAATGCAAACTTCCAAATTAACTATTTTAATATTAGTCTTAGATTATGATCATCATGCTAGATAATTGTTCATCATGCCTTGGATTGTATGGAATAAAATCATTGGCCTTACACCATTCTTCATATTAATAATATAAACATGTTGTTCCTAGATAGCTTTTTCAAATTCTTCATTTTTGTGTCCATTATGGAATTTTTTAAATATTTGATTTTGGAGCACATATGTGAAATTAGTCTTTTTTAATTCACAAATATTTATCTTTAAATTCATATACAACATAAATTTCTTCAACTCATGTAATTGAAATTTTTTAAATAAGTTTTTTTCATTGAAAGCAAAGTTCACATAATCTATTGCAAGATAGATTTGCAAATTTTAAAGTCAAAATATATTATGTAATCATGTTTAATTACATGAATGCTTTATGGATTACACTACACATATAGACTACCAAACATGTAATTAGTTCAAATATTTGGCCTAATTAAGTCATTAATGTGCTTTATAGAAATCACTATTTTAAGTTTGGGTAGGACCGATTTGCAAGGACCTCTTAAAACGCCACTAAAAATATTGGCCCAATCCCAAAACTCAATTGCATCAATTTCAATTACCTCACCTTCATTTGACAACTTTATATTGCCTTTAAATGTTTCATCATTTGTCATTTAATGATCTTCATTTGAATTAACGTGTATTAAACTACATCAAATAAAAAATCTAGATCATGTTCATAAACTTCTACCCATCCCATATTTTTAATGAAAGGACACATTAAATACCTTTGCATGGCCACCAAATGTTAGCAATTTTTTTTTGCATGTGATTAAATTATGAAAGAATAGTTCCTTGGATCCTTACTCATTATACCAACCTATTTACCACACACGTTTGATATGAACATTATATATTTCCAATTGTATTACAATTATTCATTTATATACAATCCATTTTCTTTAATTCACCATATTCGTTTTACTCTAAATTGAAGAAAAATATTTAAGAATATTCATTTTTAACTCTTTCTAGGCACAAACACAGACATACACATTTACAAAGCCACACACATGTTACTTTTTCCCTTCATTTCAAAATCACCACTATATTTCTTTACAATATTCAAAATTAAAAGTGTTCAAACTACATTTTTTAGATGTCAACCCCTTGCATAGTTTAAGTCTTCTTCCTTCATATGCACTAGATATGATAGTTATGCCTTCTAAAAAACTATAATTAATTTGCAATTGATAGTCATTGATGATTTGGTTAGTCATCGGCTTGCCAAAAGGTTGGATACCTAATGCATGTTTGGTGGTCTACATGTTGAACCAATACAACACAACCTATCACATATAAAAATGTTGTCTCTTTACATGTTTGTTTACTTGTACATATCAACTTGCTACAAGCTTCCCTCCTTTTTTCTTACCTACCCTTACTATTTGTCTATATAAACCTAGGTAAATTCCATTATCTAACAACATCATAGTTTGTTTTTAAGAACTTTAATGGGTTCATTGTCCAAATGATATCAAACAAGTCAATGATATGACTTTACAAAATTTATTAATGGGTGAATTTGGTTCAAAAGCGAATTACCATAAAAAGGAATTGTTGAATGAAATGTTTTGCAACTTGTTCAATTATGTGATTGCCAATGTTGAGAATATAACCATTTTTGAAAGTGCGCATGTTTATTTGTTTCATATGAAAAATGATTAAAAGTTTCAAATCATACCACAATATTTTCATTATTTCATCCTTTCTTTGGCTACCTACTTGAATGATGTATAAATGTGTGGCAATTTATAACTTTAATATTTTTTTTGTTACTTTTGATATTTTTTCAAAAAATCATTGAATTTGTGAAAACATAATTGAATTTTTTTGTGAGCGAGATTTTTTGCACAAAAAATTTTGGATAACACTCATATTAATCATTTTACACAAAAATGGAGATGATTTTTTTATCACAATTGAATAGTGGATATGATTTCAATGGTGAAGATGACATTCAATAGTTGTCATTTAATGGTGGACATCACTTTCAATCACCATCCAATGATGGTGTGATATTGAACAACAATTTGGGGATCATGCAAACATTTGAGCAAGAATAAAATCCGTGTTGGGAAATCTACAAGGGTGAAACCTTGTGGATTACTTGATGTCAACAAGGAAATTGACCTCTCTTTCTAGGGGAAACATTGTCACAACCCTTCTTAGTTAGGACAAAGGCATGAAGGCAAATCCAAATGGAAATCAACTTTAATCTTGATTAATAGATAATTTTCAATCAACATTTAACTAAAGAGATTATTTTCAATTGCCATGTGATGCAATGGATATTGTAAATTTGGAATCCAAATCACTTTCAATTGTCATCCAATGATACAAAATTGCTTTTGGTCACCATCCAACCATAGAAATTGCTTTTGGTTGTCATCACATGAGGATAATCATTTTTGGTTGCCATTGAATAGTGGTGATGATTTTTAATTGCCAATATCAATTGGTGGCCTAGATATTGGTGTTGGTTTTTTTGGAGGTATTATGGACCATGACTAATTATCTTAAATACTAATTGACTTACTTGTAAGGTGAAAAACAAAATCTTATGTGAAAATTTATGAGAAAACATTCTTGGCAATAACCCCCACAAGTTTGTTAAACAAAATAATGTGTTTGTTGTAATATTGCTAGGATGCCAATTGTAAATTTGGCACATCTTGTTTATTTGAACTTCTTGTGGAATTTGATTGAACATTAGTGGATGAAATAAGAATTTGAAAATTATTTCATGGATTTTTATTTCATCTTGACATTTCATGGACATGAAAATTCTATTATTCATCCATAAAAAATTCATGAATGATAGTTCAACTAATCATCCATTGAATTCATGAATGGTGTTTCATGGATGAATTTGGATGAACTTCAATGATAAAAATACAACTATGAATCAATCATATTTCAATGACATTTTTTGGATAAAATTTATTTTCATTTTGAAATGTGATGAAATTTCATCATGGATGTTCCATTCATAGAATTTGAATGAATGTTAATAGATCAAATAAACTTTGATTGAAGCATCTCATGGATGAAAAAAAAGATGTATTTTGTGGATGGAATTATTCTCATTTTGAAAGGTTACAAAGATTTATCCATTTGTTTCACCCATCAACTTGATAAACTTTCATCTACTTGGGTCATTTTGCATTCATCAATAATGTCATTGCATTTGTAAATAATTCATACATACAATTCATCCATTAGTGGGTTTAATTCATCCATCAAAATTAAGTTCATACATGGACATGGATTGCTTGGGGCCATGTTTTATCCATACAAACCACTTCTCTTTGTTAGTAAATTTGAGCCATCACCCATTTAGATGATGAGAATTTGAATGGATGATGATTCATCCTTGCACTTTCATGTCCTTCAAAGGGCTTAAATTCAATATCATTCATATGAAGATTGGACACAAAGAGAACATAAAACTCAAGCTAAAAAGCCTTTCAAATTGCTCTTTGTATGCATTCCAAAGACAACCTTTAGAGCCTAGCGCAAAAGGTCTCCTCTTAGGCTCAGAAGAGCCAGTAACAAAAATAGGAAAAAGAAAGAGGTTGAGCCTTTTCTCTATATTAGGAAGCTTTTATGAATAAATTAATTATGGTCAGTTCTACTTTTTTGGGCAATGCTTTCTTTGATATTGCTTGCAATAGAAAAGTTTGGATGGTGAAGGACCAAAATTTCAAGCAACGGGCAGCATTTCAAAAAGTGGGCAGCTTGAAGCATGGTTGGACCGTTCCCATGATGACAAAATGGTGACGTGGAAGTGGGATGTGGAGGTAGGTAGCAAAAATGAACTTGAACAAGCAAACAATAAAGCAATTGTCAAAATTGATCAAAGCAAAGTCATCCCCACATGTATGAACAATTGGGATCCCCACATCAAGTGCTTACAATGAAGCAATTGTCAAAATTGATCAAAGCAAAGTCACCCACATGGATGAACAATTGGGATCCCCACATCAAGTGCTTACAATAGAGGAATTGTCAAAATTGATCAAAGCAAAGTCACCCACATGTATGAACAATTGGGATCCCCACATCAAGTGCTTACGAAATCATGACAATTGTGGTTCAAATAATAAAGTACTACCTTGATGGCTTTGGCGGCTTCGGCACAAATTAGATCTATTATTTTCAAAAATGCTGAAAATTTCAACAGTACTTTTCTCAAAGAGAACACTTTTGTGAAGGAAAATGAAGAGTCTTTTGAAATCTTTTGAAATATTCTGTTTTTCCTGGATGGAATCTTCAAAATTAATTAATTATTCAGCAAACATGTGCCACAGCCGCCAAGGTACTTCCCTAAGAGCATCTCCAGCTGTGCTCAGTATGTAATCCCGCATATTAAAATTCGGTGAAGAAAAAAGTGAAAACAACTCATTTGGCTCAGCAAAATGGTTTTGGCCCAACATTTTTCCAATGTGCTGAGGTTGCTAAAAGGCACATCAAAGTCTAACATCTGTATAAAAGAAGAGTGTAATAAATATGATATGATTGTTGATCCCTGTTTCTAAATTGGTCGATCATAATGATTGGTCCACGTGGTTTGCTATTAATCATCTCTCACCTATTTGCAGTCCCAGTTTTAGTTTTATGGGTGGGGTTCAATCAAAGTAGTTGATTAAACTTAGATGTAAGAAATATTTTTTCAGGGTCCACATACTGAGCAACACTGGAGATGCTCTAAGACCTAAACCTATTTATGTTTTTTTTTTTTTTCTTATCCCTTGTACATTTTCCTAACCTACATGTTTCTATCAATAAAGTTTTACAAGGGTTGCATCATATTTATGTTACATATTAAAACTTCTTGAAGGCATAGTGGCAAAATTCAATTGTAGCATATTATAACACGTTTATTCCTTTTGAGTCACTTAAAGTCACAACCATAGTGTAGAATCCTCTTTTGGCATAACTTTTTCAGGGTATATGGAGGGCACATTATCAAGTGAAATCCGTCATCAGGAAATGGAGAGGGATGTTTTGAAAAATGAAATGCTTGCTCCAGTGGGCATTTCACTTATGGAAACACTCGGCCTTATTTTTTTATTTTATTTTCCTTGCAATTTAAGTTTTAATACCTGGTGTTTATCATGGGAAAAATTTTAGACTATAAAATTCTGCTGGTGCTTTCAGCAAGGGAACCCTTTGCTCTGAGGGTGTCACCTACACTAACTTTTTAGTTCACCTTACAAGCTACACAACCATTTGGAAAAGCAATGGATAGAGTCTTGATCACAACCCACCCACCCACTTAGATCTAAAATTAAAGCATGACATATTCTTGACATTTTGCTAACATCACCATTGAAAATTTAAAATGTATATAATTTAGGATATATTTCTAACAAAGAAACATTATCATTTTTTAAATTTGTATTGTTCTTGGGAGTATATAGTTATATATTTTTTAGATTTATTATAATTTCCAATACAAGTTGCATTATAATCTAAAAATTATGGGGTATAAGAACATCCATGACAATATCTAAGCGTGTCTCAAATTTTCACTTATCTTGAGGCAAGGATGACAATCTACTAGACCTACAAAGACATGCTTTCTGATTTATATTTGAGAACCTTTGTACTAATTAGACGTTTTATCCTAAAGAGTGGTGAAGTTATCCCACCTAAATTTGCTAGTGAGGGTGTCAATTGCTCGACATAATCAAGGGCACATAACTTGAGTTTGTCACCTTGATGGTTTGCACCACATGTTATCAAAACGTTTTTTTGTATGCAATACCATAAAAAATTGACACTCCATTTCTTAATTGACCCCAAAGGAGGAATATAATGTAAAAGCACATTTGTAATATATTAGTTTTGCTTAGTCTTGACACATGCAATTTTTTAAAATGTTAGTCACATCTTTATCCAAATCGGTCAATAATAGTTGCTATGAAAATCTCTTGTACCAAGGGTTGAAATCAACATTGAATTAGGTTTTCTTGATTCACAACTTTGAAAGACACTAAACTTGGGCCATAATATCAAATCATGCATCCAAAGTTTCTATTTTTTTATATTTTTGAACTCATAATAAAATATTACCTAAGTTTTGAATGCAATGAGAATTTTGTGTCAAACATATATGAACATGTCGAAGGAATATGTCACCCATACATAATGTGTTGTTTAATGTACTTTGGATACTTTAGAAGAAACTAAGTACTTTAAAGAAAGAACCAAATCGAGGCATCAAAAATTTGTCATGCTTCATAATTTGGAAAAGAAATGGTCCAAGACATGAGGCAACATCAAGGTGATTGGATTGCCAAATTTTTAAAATTTTAGAAATGGAATTGCCAATAATTATTTCAAATAGGTATTGGTTAATCTAGTGTTGGTTAGTAATCTTTAACCTAACAAAATTCATAACTTCTGGGAAAACATTATCTAAGGAAAATGAAGAGAAGCATTCAAAGCCATGTGACTTTCCAAAATGATTCCTTAAAAAAAAAGTAAGTTTAAATAATAATTTTAAAAGTGTAAAGAACAATTTTGCAAATCGATTTTGTCACAAAAAGCAATCCATGTTTTGAAATGTTTTGAAGCAATTACGAAGAAGGTTCTTATTATTCTCCTTTTCTCCACGTTTAAGGCGGCAAAGGTACACAAAACAAACAAGGGTAATCCCTATAAAGCTTTTGCATCTTGCAATATTTCATGCACAAAGCTTTATATGGCAAAGGTACACAAAACAAACAAGGGTAATAGTTAAGAGAAGTTGGAATTCTCTATCTGTAAATGAATCAATGGAGAGGTCAAATATTGGAGGAGTGCAACGAATGGCACCTGGTAGTGGAACACATAGTTATGCCTTGAACTCATGGGTGCAAAGTTTGGCTATCCAACGTTTACACCCAATTCTAAGAGATGCAATTAATCATTTCAAACTCCCCAAGGATGGCAACATTCGTGTTGCTGACCTTGGATGCTCTATTGGTGCAAATACTCTTACTTTTGCAAATATCATATCCACTGGGTTTTTTGCAAATGGTGCCTCAGAGATCCAATATTTTTTCAATGACCTTTCAACAAACGATTTCAATACTCTTTTCCAACAAATTCCGCCTTTGAACCTCATCAGATGTGGTGGAAATGACAATTATTTTGATGTCAATTCTCTTCCCTTGAAATCAGGTTTTGGAAGAAGCACAAAAAAAGCAGAGAGTAAGATCGACACTCGAAGATATTATGCTGCAGCTGTCCCGGGTTCATTTTATGAACGCTTGTTTCCTTCTTCAAGTCTTCATCTTGTCCTTTCAACTAATTCTTTGCATTGGCTTCCCCATGTAAGCATACTTTTTATCATGCATCTTTCTGCCCTTCTTGCTTTTCATTTCAAATAGGAATGATCATATCCACTTGGAAAAATAGGTGAATGGATTGGCAAGATAATCGTTGTGATTATAATTGATCAACGGCCATTACATTAAAAAATTCCATGTATTATCTATTATTGATCTAAGCATGATGATCAATAAAAGCCTCTAATCAAAAATTAATTTCTTTTCATGTTACTTTTAACTTTATGATTGTTGACTCTTTTTGTGTAATTTTAAACTAATGATTATGATGCAGTTGCCCAAAGTTGTTCAAAACAAAGCTTCCATCGCATACAACAAAGGACAAACTTTCATTAATGCACAAAATCCAAAAGCTCTTGAGGCCTGCGGGGAGGTTTTTCAAGAAAAATTTCAAAAGTTTTTGGTTCATCGAGCTACTGAATTGGCACCAGGTGGACTTCTAGTTTTGTTATTCCGTGGTAGATGGACAAACCTTCCAACAATGGAAATTGTTGATGAACCACCCCACCACCCATGTATGGATTTTGGTATGGAAGCTTGGGAGGCTAGTTGGGAAGATTTAATTTTTGAGGTGGGTGAAAATTTCTTCCTATTTAATGATGTGCAACAAATTCTAGTTCTTAAACGTTATTATGCAAAATTCATTAATATAATTGTGGAAATATATGTACATTTTTTTCATGAATATGAGGAATGCCAAAAAACCTATGAAAATATCAATTGATATTCAAAGCATTATATAAGGATTAGGAGTAGATTTGTTTAAAATTATAATACATAAAATATATAGTTACACAATTCCCATATATATATTGTTTATGTATAATATGATCCTATTAGAATCATTTTCCAAGGTTCATGATGTCCATTATTGGTTATATCATTTTAAATGAAAACTAATCACAATATTTGAAATATATGGGTGTAGGGTTTGATCAATGCAGAATTAAGGGATTCTTTCAACATCCCAATCTATCATGCAAGTATGGAGGACGTTCGTATGGCAATTGACAAAACAAATGTCTTTGTGATTCAAAAACTTGAATTACTAAAACAAGCTATTTCCACTGAAATGTCTAAAGAAGTTCAAAACTCATTATTTGAAAATCCAGACTTGTATGGTGACCTAATGTCAAATGCCATGAGGGCAACATTTGGAGAGCTTGTTGAAGGTCACATTGGTTTGGAGCTTGCAAATATTTTTTTTCAGCGTTTAAAAGAAAATTTTGTAATTCGTGTTCCAAAAACAAATGATACATTCAATGAGGTTTCAGGTGAATTTTTAATTGTTCTTGTTCGTAAGTAACATTTTTTCCCCTTAGATTAGAATAGGCTACCTATATTTGAAGTTGTCACACATATTAGTTAATAGCCCAAGTGGTGAGGACTAGTGACCATTTTTCTAGTGTTTGTTGGATATGATCACCCCTCTAGATCTTTATCATCATCATTATATTTGACCCAACCATAGGAAGGTTCTAGATTAATTAGTTGCCAAATATCATGTGGATATTTGTTGGTCAAACATGAAAAAAAGTTTTGCAATTATGTTTTTTTAATGGAAATTGATTAAAAAAGTGGCTAGCTTTGAAATGGAAACAATAGCCTTCAAATGTGGAAAACATTGTCATGTTTAAATGATAATTGATTAAGTGTTTTTTTTAGTATTTTTTGTTTTTCATTATTTGATTTTATATGAATGTTTTTTTTTCAACTATAGCATTAAAGTTAATGCACATTCTCAATTGTATAATAAAGGACCTCCTCAAATTATATCAAATAAATTGGAACTATATGTATATGCAAAGTGATTTAGATTTATAGACTGAAGCAAATTTTTTAAATGTTCATTATTTAATTTAAGGTATTAGTAAACAATATTCAATTTGAAGGCATTTAAAAAAAAATAA
>Ga0209611_10005725_pt1 | contig 20669 bp, 17 predicted proteins | sample S1TSphgellanicum_3_FD_187693 | JGI IMG/M metagenome (GOLD analysis project Ga0209611, IMG submission 187693) | Host-associated microbial communities from peat moss isolated from Minnesota, USA - S1T2_Fc - Sphagnum magellanicum MG (SPAdes) (version 2) | ecosystem: Host-associated > Plants > Peat...
ATATAGGACATGTTGGATGAAGATGTTTGCCACGTAAATGTGCTTTCAAGGTTAGGGGATGCCCAAGTAGCTTTTGGGATCATCCTCTTTTGATGTTTTGCTTGAAGGCCTTCCTATTTGTTTTGTTCCCCCCCCCCCCCCAATCAATTTTTTGGCTCTAGCTCGCCTCTTTTGATGTGACCTTCATGCATGTTTATGGGAGGCTTTTGGGTTGAAGGTGCTCTTTGGATTGCCCATAGGCCCTTTTAATGCATCAATAAACTTCCCTCCCCATTTTTCATGGCCATGTGGGATCGATTTCATTTTCACAAAGTTCTTTGTGAAAATGACTTAGGGAGTTAGGCACTTTTTGCAATTGTCATTGCCACCAAATTCCTATATGATCATTAACCTTTTTTATTGGAGGCAATATGTGCTAGTAATTATGGTTTGTTCCCCATTTAGGCCCACTTGAAGTTAGCGTGGGAGCTCTTTTTTTTAGATGTGGTGGCTTGCGTTCCCCCTTTTACACAGTTCATAGAGAAGGGAGTATATTAGCTTTAGGAAAACATTTCAAATAGATTGCACAACCATTCCTTCTTGAACAGCATTTCCTACATGGTTTCACATTGCATGTGCTTAAGGTCTTATGCACATTCAGGACTGGGTGCATGGCTTTTTGCCCACCCAGTCATTCCATCTTTTTGTTTAACCTAGTATGTTTTCTCCTTTGTATTGCACACCAAGTTGAACCTCCCCCATCCTTTAACTATCAACTTTATTTACTGAATTTGTGGCCAATTTCTAAATCCAATAGGGACCCACCTTTTTTTGTTGTGCCCACATGTTGGGGAATGGATTGTTTTTCACTACGTCATTTGGTATGATTTTGTGTCCATTTTGAGAAACATGGGGGGTTCATGTTTCACTCGAAAAAATTCTTGTTGTTTTACTGTTTTCCTTTCATTTTTTTCATTGGTTAATTGACACTGTGTTATTTGTTGATGGCACCCCCACCTTGGTTGACGTTGTCATTATCGATCCTATTTAAATCGATTTGGTTTCATGTGTTATTTCATTTTGTAGGGTGGCTACAACAATGGTGGTTCATGCAAAAGAAGGATTTGGTGGCCACAACAATGGTGGTTTAGGCAAAAGAAGGATTTTACCACAATTGGCATCTTCAACCTTTTAGTCATTTTGCCAATGAATTGATGTCATGTTATTTATTGATGGCACTTGCACCTTGGCTAATGTTGTTATTGTTGATCCCACCTAAATCAATTTGGTTCCACATGTTATTTCATCTCATGGGGTGGTTACGATGATGGCAATTCAGGTAAAAAAAAACTTTATCACGATCCACACCTGATGGATGTGTTTCTTTCTCTTGCCATAAAGGTTTTTGGTTGCTTGCATGAACAAGTGGACAATTTTTTTCATTAATGTACTAACATGGTGTAGTTAACAAATGGTTTCAACAGCCTTCCTTTGACCGTTTTGTGCACTTTTCATAAGTAGAAGGTGTTGGTAGCTTTATAGATAGGGCATGGCGCTTTATCTTGAAATACATTCTTGTTGTAAGTGAAGGCTCTTCTAGGTTTATTGTTTTTTAGGTTTTCCATCCTTTTTTTTATTTGATATGCTTCTTACAATTGGTGGGGGCTTTGGAACATGATTTGTTCCTTTGCCCCTTTTTGTCCTTTTATGGGGTTCACTATTTTGGTATGATTGCACTTGGATTCACCTTGGCGTTCCATATGCCTTCACCTCCATTCTCATGTCTTGTTAAACAATTACGTTACTTGCACATGGGAAACCACACACTAGTGTTTTTTAACATTTATATTTGTTTCATAACCTAAGGTTAACCTTAACCTCTGAACGTGTGGGATCAAAATTATTGTGGATTTCCCAAGTGGTCTAAGGCCTTGTCACCTAGGATTACCATCTCCCATTTTTCAGTTTAACTATAGATTTGTTTAACTCAAGATTTAGTGCACCATGAACATCTCCTTAGCTTCCTTCCCTAAACCTTCACTCATTAGCACCTATGCGGTTCATGAATGTTGTCAAATTGGGTGTTGTCAAACCCAGCCCAACATTGAGACTCGAAACACAAGTTGCCATGGGGGCCACCCCACAATGGTCTAAACTTGGGCCCCAACTACGCAAATCCTCTTATTTGGGGGTCTACTTAAAAAGGCATTATTAATGGTAGAAAATTGTCCTATGTTGGTCAAACACCATGGATGCTAGGAAACGATAGTATCATCAGATGGCAAAACAATCTTAGGAAAATTTTAATGTAAAAGTGTTTTTTGACAATAATACCACTAATACAGTGAACTACCTTCATGGGATAGAATTATTAGAAATTAATTATGGGAGAAATTTTAATAAAAATAATATTAGTTACTAAAAATAATATCCTAGTTTAGTTCACTTAACAGGGCATTTTATTAACTATTTAGTTATTAGTGATAAATATTTTACTTACCATTTTCTATTTATTAGGGGGTGAATCCATCTAAATTAATTAGTCCAAATGGATAAGGGATGGATAGATTTCCCTTGATTAGGATATGTGAAAGGGATTAAGATAAAGAAATCTAGGAGGATAAGGACTCAACTTTTGTGTGGTGATCATCTTTCTTGGGTTCCTTATTTATTTCTTGGGAGGAATGAAGGATTTCATTGGAAGATTAGATGATTAGATTCATTAGTTTTCGTGAGTCATTAACATTAAGATGATGCTTGTGTGTGACACTCTTGTGTGATAAAGAAGCAGAAGAACATGGGAGAAAGTTATATTTGTCCTTATGTAATGGAAAATGGTTGAAGGTTGTATGGATTTTAACATTTTTTTTTAATGTGTGTTCTACTAAGAGTGTGATAAAGGAAGGAGGAGTAGTTCATAACAAGTTTATATATAATTTTGTTATTATTTTGTATTAGTTCTTTTCTTCTATAAATTTAGAATATTGTTTACTCTTTGTTCTTGACGCGCTCCCAAGTCCCTAGTTAGCCCCAAGTTGGGACTAAGTTACTCAAGTTGCGGAATTATGGGGGACTCGGGGCACGCTCCCAGCTCTCAGCACTAAAAGGGGGTAGAGGGGGCGTGTTGGAGCTCCAGGATGGGACTAGGAAGAAGTGACAAGCTATTCACTTATTCGAACTTGCATCAAACCAACCAACAAGTTGGTTAGTTCATATTCTGGAGCACTCTTGGTGCTAGGACAAGCCACGGGCAACCCTGGACTCACTTGACTCACCACGGCCCAGATTTGGGGAAGCCACCACCTTCCCGCATATAATATTCTCTGTGCTTCTCTGCCGCACTTGCATCTGAATGGCACTTTTTCCCGGGACTCCCAAAGTGGAGTCCCGAAACTATCCTAGTTTAGACTCCCGGGACTTTGGGTGTTCATAACTTCTCACTCCGACCTCCGATTGGGACAAGGTCTGAAGCAAACTTGTAGCTCTCCTTGAAAGCTTTTCAATGGTGTGTCACACTACACCTGCACACACCAGGATTGGGTCGATTCCCGACTTTTAGTGGTCGGGGGTCAAACTACCAGTTTGACTCCCGGCCCTTCTTTTAACCATAACTTGTGCTATAGATGTCCAAATGGCTCATGTGAGGCCATTTTGGACATCTAAACTTCAAGACCTTTCAAATGATATAAAAAAAATCTCAATGCAAGGTGTTTTGACCCCTGCAATCGCATTCTGAGTTTTTGAGAATCCCGGAGGACTCCCAAATCCCATTTTCGGGAGTGTGAATGGCAACTCCACACTTCCCTCAAAGTGGGGTTGCGATAGTTCTAGTTTTGGAACAAAAAATGCACTTTGCTACAAGATGGTAGTTGCCATTAGAAAGTAATAGTAAGGAGGTAGCCATTGGATTTAACATTTGTAAAGGGTAAAAAACTATTGCAAATGGTAGGCAATAACTATAAAAGGTCTATAGGTGTTGTAGATGGTAGTAGTAACTACAAAAGGTTTGCATGTGTTATAGACGGTAGGTAGTAGTTATCAGAGGTTTATAGGTGATTGTGGGTCTTCTTTCAAGTTTGTAGATGACAATATGTGTAAGATGGTAGCTACTACATGACAATAACTATTGTAAGACAATAATTATTATAGGACAATACTTATTACAAGATAGTAGGCAAATAATAAACAAATCCTACTCTCATGTGAACATTTCATTTTTTGTTATTCATTTTTTTATTTAGCAACCTTTTTCTTTAACGGTAATTAGGTTGCCAAATTCCACATTTTAACATGCATGTCACTCTCCCCACTTTAGAGATGTCAAAGTTTTTGTTGACGTTACTTCGGGGGTGACCACCCTTGGGCATCTATGTTGCCCTTTCTCCCCTCAACTTAATGGTGGGATTAGCTACTTCTTAATCAAAGGAGACCATTTGTGCTATGTGTTTGTGTTCTTGATGCATGAGGTATTATTAAACGTGTTTTTTGTTTTCACCTAGTGCGTTCACTTCTAACGTTTTTTGTAAGTTTCCCCTTTCGACCATTTCTTCTTTCTTGGAATCCATTTGGGTTTAGCTTAGAAGTTAAGGTCACCACATCACCGAACGAGGGTTACAAACGTGCCAACAAATAATGTTGGATTGGGCTCTATGATCCAAATCCCCTTTACTTAAGTGGGACATGATTCGCAAGTTCATGTGTCAGAAATCTAACTTTTTCACTCAAGGACATGCCATTTTATTCACATGCACCACCATCTCGAGCTCACCTGATTGAGCCTTAGATTTTTTTAGTACGAATTCAATTCCAAGTCCATTTTCGTTGGTTGCCACTTCCTTGCCTTTCTTAATTGCTTCCTTTGCCATGAACCTTAACCTTTTTGTAGCCAACCACACTCATCAAAACCATTAACCTTTTGCTCATGAAAGTGGTTGTTTCTTTATTTTTTGGGCACTCTCCCCCATTTTAGAGGTTGATGCCTTCATCAACACTTAGGCCATTTGTAGGTGGGTCTTTATTTTTCTTTCAAATTTTCTTCATTCCAAGTTCATGACCCTTTTATTGCTCAAGCTTGTTCACCATTTTAGGTAGGTTATCTAGGTGATTGGGTTTCATCCACATTGCCTCTTTATGATGGCAGCCCTTGTACTTCACTAAATATTCCTTGCCTCTAAGGTGTGTTTGATTTGCATGAAATATACCCTCAATTTTGATCACCAGCCTATGTTTAATGGCATCCACTTTTGGTCACACCTTTTATTTTTGGCTTGGCCTATGTTCATCACACTAAAACAACTTCATTTTTGAAATGTGGAATGTCAAATGTGCCACAAAATTATTTAACAAATTTATGGTGTACACATTGGGGTGTGGCTTTTGCAAAATTTCATTAGGCTTCATGTACTTGGTAATGAAACATGGGGCTAGTCCATTGAGCATTTAAAAATCTTGAATGTTCAGCCACACACGTTGTCCAACCTCAAATTCCACATGCCTTCATGTTTTATTAGCATGCTTCTCATACCGCTTTTGAGCCTCCTCCAAGAGCTTCTTGGCTTGGGTGTATAATTCTTCCCACCCCCTGACTATCTCCACAACTTCCTTGGAATGGTCTCTGTGTCCCATGGAAATGGTTAAGTCCATTGGCTTCTTGGCTTCTTTTCCCAACGTTAATTCAAATGAGGACATTTTTATCGTTGAATGCATTGTGAAGTTATAACAAAATTTTGCCAAACCTAGATGTTCACCCTAATATCTTTGATTGGCACTCCTATAGTTCTTGAGGTATTGATTTGACACCCCATTGACCCTTTTTGTTTAGCCATCAGTTTGTGGGTGAAATGTCATATTAAATGAAAATTTTGTGCCCACCTTTTAAAACAAATGTTTATAGAAGCCCATCGTAAATTTGATGTCCCTATAACTTATGATAAACTAAGGCATCCCATGGTGTTTCACCCACATATCGAAAAACAACTTCGTCGAATCGAAAGTTGTCGCGATTGTTTTTGTTGGAACCATTTTTGCCAACTTGGAGAATCAATCGACTATTATGAGAATGACATCCATTCCATTTAGGCAATTGTGTCATGAAGTCTATGGAGACACCTCCCATCGTTCATTCAATATTGGTAGAGGCCTATATAGTCCATACTTCTTTTTGTAAATGGACTTCATGCTTTGGCATTTTACACAAGTGTGCACAAAATGCTTTACGTTTTCTTTCATCTTAGGTTAGTAGAACCTTTTTCCTATTGCCACCCTTATGGTTTGTTCCCCATGGTGCCCTACCATGGGTACGTCATGCTCCTCTTGCATAATCTTCATGTGTAACTTCTTGCCAACACATATATTTGGGACTACTTCCATCTTAATAATCCTTCCTTCAAGGTGATGCCTTTCACCTTCTTTTGTTTTTGCAGTTTTTTCAAATATCATTGCACAAGCGGGTCTTGCACATAGGCCTTCCTTATCTTCCTTTCAAGGTTGCTTTTGCCTTGGAAGATGGCCTTTAATGTTTGAGTTTTGGTTGGGGGTTTTTCCATTTGGAATTCTTCCTTTGTGCTTAGTGCATTGGGAACTACATTGTTGTGCCCTAGTTTGTGAATCAATTCCACATCCAGTAATGCTAAGATATTATGCCATTTCAGTTGCTTTGTTGAAGCCTTTGCCTAAGTTTTAAAATACCTTAAGGAAACAATATCCATAAAGACCTTAGTTTTATGTGTCCCCAAGTAGTGTTTGCCACATTTTCAAGCAACATAGTAGGGCATACAATTCCTTTTTCATGAGTTGGCCATTGTAGTTGTGCCCCACAAAGTTTTTGTTTTCAAAGGCAATCGGGTGTCCTTCTTGCATGAGGACTCCCCCAATAACAAAATCATTCACATCAATGTGGACTTCAAACAATTTGGTGAAGTTTGGAAATTTCAGCACAAGGGTGGACGAAAACTTATCTTTCAAGTCTTCAAATGCCCTTTATTGCTCCTTTGTCATTCAAAAGATAATTTTTTTTTGAGAAGGTTCAAAAGTGGTTTCATTATTTGTGAAAAACCTTTTATAAACTTTATGGAGAAGTTCATTAGGCCTAGGAAAAATCAAATTCCTTTGACCATGATTGGCCTATTCTAGTCTTTTATGGCTTGCAACTTCTTAGGGTTAGGCCTCATGCCTTCCTTCCACAAAATGTGCCCTAGGGAGTCCATTTCCTCCTAGGCAAACTCATTTTTTGCCATATTGGCAAAAATCTTGTTCTATTGGAACTTGTTCAGAACATATTCTAAATGTTCCTCGTGTTCCTCCATGGTATTGGAATACACTAGGATATCATCAATGTAGATGATCATGAACTTGTCCAACTTTTCATGAAAGATGGAGTTCATGAGGGTCATGAACATCAATGGAACCTTGCACAACTCAAATGGCATCATTAGGAACTCATATGAGCCATACCTAGTTTCCATAGTCGTCTTTTCAACATCCTTGTCTGCAATGCGAATTTGGTATACCCTGATTTGAGATAAATTTGGTTAAAATATTAAACCCCATTGAATTGATGCAATAGATTGTTAATGTAGGGCAAAGGATAGTTGTTCTTAATGGTTATTTTGTTCAAGACACATTAGTCAATACAAATTTTCAACTTGTTGTCGTTTTTATTGACAAACAAAACTAGTGCCCCATAAGACAACTTGTTTTGCCAAATATACCTTTGATGAAGGAGGTCGTTTAATTTTTTTTTTAGCTCTTCTAGTTCCTTTTGGTTTAACCTATAGGATTCCTTGGATGGCAACACCAAACTATGAACCACTTTTATTCTATGGTCAACTTTTCTATAAGGTGGAAGGGCATCAAATAGTTCATCCATTATAACTTTTGAAAATTCATTGAGTGAATCCAAAATACAAGCATGGGGTTGTTTTGCCCCTTGTGGCTTAGGGGTAAAATGCATGGTATGGTGGCTCATCTTGAGTAGATGCTCCACTCCATAGGAGTCCATAAAAAGTTTGATAGAGAACAAGGTTACTTGTTTATCATAACTTATGATTATAATCATTTATAAGTTGATGTTCATACATTTGTTGACATTCATATTCCATTTTAAAACTTAAATAAAATGATGATGATGTTAGTTGTTTTGATGGATGTAATTTTTTGAAAATCACAATATTTGGAAAAATGTTTTATAAAGTCCATATGAATAATGGACCTTTTAGATATTTCATAATAAAAAACTTTTCGAACAAAAAAATTGAAAGAAAAAATAATTTGTAACTCATAAGCATTTATGAAAATAAGGTCAAATTCTAACCATTTTAAATTCCATAAAAAAATATTTGCTAAGGTTTTCAAGAAATGGTCCCATAGACATGTTATTTATTTCATTTTTCAATATATACTTAGTCACTAAAAATCAGTTAAATTGAAATTCATTATGAATACATTGATGTTATACCATTGTAGTTAGGAAATCGGTCCATACATTGTCCCTTCAAAAGCCCATTATAAACAATATGGGTAACATTTTCAAAGAAAATTATACTTTTAGTTTCATAATCAAGTTATGAATTTGGAATCAATTATCAATTAACAAGTTGAAACATACGTTTATCACCACATCCATTTAAACAAAAGGTACCCTATAGAAATATGAATGCGATTCCATAAGTGAACCACTTTACCATGCATTCACCCTTAGGCTCCCCTTAAGAGACTCTTAAAGACATCAAAACTAAAAAACTAGACAATTATAACTCATTAGCCAAAGCAACCAAATTAACTCCAACATTCACCAATGTAAAATTCTATTCCACATTTAAGTTCACTAACTTAAAGCCAACTTTGGAGTGGATTTTCAACTTGCTTTTGCTATGGAGGGTGTTTATTTTGTAGGCATCCAAGAATGTGTTCATTAAAGTTACATCAAATTTGTTTAAGTCACATAGGGTGAAGTTCTCAAAAAATTGAACCCCCCCATTAAATAGCTCGAATCCTAAAGTTATGATAAGCAAGGGTTTAGTTATGTTTTGGGCCAATTGCATCGTGATGGGATATATCATTAATTCAGTTTTGATTCCCAATTGTTTTGCCACTTATAGAGTCATGAACAAATTTATCACTCTTAAATCCAAGAGACAACACACCAATTTGTCATTTATCTTACATTTTAATTTTAGCAAATTAGAGGCTTCACTTTCATTGGCCCCTATTTCAACAATGAAACCCCTTTGGAGAATGAATTTACCTTGGGAAATGCAATCACTTACTCAAGGTGGCTTGGGATTGTCTTTCACCAAGTGCCCGTGATTGTCATAGTTAAAACACTTAACTTTCAACAAGTTTTGTTTCACCTTTTTCGTTGTTGGTTTTTTATTTGACGTCTTCTCCTTTATTGTTGTGAAACCTTTGCTTACTTTGGCCCCACTTGCGTTTGTTGTTTTAGCCTTTGCCTCCATTGCTCTAGTCGGCATGATGTTTTTGGGTGACATTATGAGAAATTACGTCCGTTGAAACCACATTACCTTGCAATTAAAACTCAAAAAAAAATTCAAATATAATTATTGTGCAATTATTTCTTGGGTATTATAACTAGTGTGCAACTATCCCCCTAAAAATACAGTGTATTAATAAATAAATTGCCATGTCAAAACATCAGTTAGTTGTATTATAGTTGTAAGTGAGTTGAAAATGGGTGTTCTATATAGTAATTTATACACATCATACCTACATATTAGTCAACCATGTTTGACTTTTTTCAAGAATTACATTATAGTTGCATGTGACAATTACTTTAAAACTGTTGTAAATGTGTCACTAAAGCAACAACTATGTTGCAACTAGGTACAATGTACATAGATGCAATCATGCCACATGTCCACATTTTCACCACCCATTATGGAATACATTTGCAACTAGTTTTCAATTATGATTCCATTGATTTAATTAGTATGATCATTAGTGTGCCATTATTGAGTACTACTATTCAATTATGTTATGCCTATAATATAATTACTTATAACTTAATAAAAATACACATTCATTAGTTATTTATATATTCATCATATGTGTTTCATTTTATGTGATTTAAAATGTTATGGGAGCGTTACTTCAAGCTTTAGAAATCATCTTTGAAATGTAAAAGAAAAGGAGTAATGAAAAAATAACATGAAAAGAAATAAGCTTTCTAACTTACAAAACACATTTTTCCCCACTTTTTTTTCTTCTCTTTAGACCCTTTTATTTTCAAACCTCATAACTTTCTTATCTTTTATTCATTTAAATGATTTTTAATTCTATAGGAGCACAACCTAAAATTCTACAAATAATCTTTGAACTGGAATAAAAATAAAACAACATACAAGGATTTTTTAAGTGTTTAGGAATTGGCCTTTGTAGCATTTGGTGGTTTGTTTTCTTGAGCTTTTGACCCCTTCTACTTTGGGGGGCCATAACTTTCTCCATTCTATTTCATTTTTGATGATTTTTAGTGCCATAAAGGAGCTAATAAAAGGAATTCAAGTTTTATTTGGACACCAAAAACATTAGAGCCCTCCCCTTGGATTTGGCATGCTGTAAGCGCTTAACAATCATAATGAATGATGGAGATCAATATATTGAAAAGAAAATCATTTTTATGTCCAAAAAATTTCATAATGCCATGTGTCACATTTTAATAGATGGATGACAATCAATGACATCAACATGACATCATCAGTGCAATTATAATGGAGTTTCATAGTAGTTGAAAATGAGTTGTTTTGATTGATTTGTAATTGAATTGCAAGGCTAGTTGCAAAACACCCTTTCTTCTCATAATGTGACCCTGCTTTTGATTTCATCCTTACGGTGCGGAGGGCCTTCATTTTCCATGCACTCCACAATCTTCATCAAACCCTGGCAAATGTCCGAGATGTCCGTCCTTTGATAAATAATTTTCTGGACCAAAGGTTTCAAACCATGTAGGAAAATCAACTTCCTGGCATGCTCCTACTTTAGGGGGACCATTATCAACATCTAATTGAAGTCTTGGACATAGTTTGTTAGAAAGCCTATCCCATCCCCTTGGGCAAGTTCCAAGAGGTCCATCCCATCCTTGAACACCAAGTGGTGTGGTGTGAATCTTTTGTTCAACCACAATTTGAACTCGTCCCATGTGAGGGTTTCAAGAACGTCAGGTGTCTTTTATTTTTGAAACATCCACCAATCCCACATACATTCTTTGTCTTGGTTTCCTTCTTTGCGAAAGAGTCCAACAACCTTGCCTTGATGACGATGACCTTGGTGAAGCCCCCATTTGGGGCGGCTCCAAGCACACCCAATCCTTCCGCGATGTGATTCATGAGCTTGGTGGTCTCATTGTGTTGTAATGTAATCTTGCCATGCTATACCACAACAAGGCCTTGAAAGGTGTCTAGGAGGGTCAAGAACTCCTTGGACGTCTTGTCCAATTCCTTTTAGGTAACCTCCTCCTCATCTTGTGCCTCATTATTTAATCTTGGACTGATGTTGTCTTGAAATTGCAAGCCAAAGTGAACCAGTAGCCACCAACCTCCCGCCCCACCAAGGAGGATGGATGGTGCAGGGTGGATAGTAGACACTTTTCCATTGGGTTCATGTTCCTTAGGTGACCATGGTGGTTAACTTAGTTTCTATTTTACTTTCTGTTTGACTACCTCCCTAGCAACTCACTAACCCTTAGTTATATATACTGAGTAGCCACCTATTTACCTACTTACCAACAGACCTATATGTTTTTAAAAAATAAAAAATGGAGCCAACCTGACAATGCCATTTGCAGCCTCAAGTGATGATCATTGGCAGAGGACCTCTAAGATTTTCAACCTGCACACCACTGGGTTTGAACCCAGGACCTTTTTGTGGTCCCAGGGTCCTAAGAAAGGGCTATACCAGTGAGCCATCATCACCCCTGAACAACAGACATGTTTTTAACACCATAGCTTGTGGGTATAGTGAAAATTCATTGGGGGTTCATCCACAATAGAGTGCTAACATGCTTCCAATGGTTGGTGTGCTAGTAGTGGCTGTTGCTTGACTTTTGCCCAAACAAAATTTGAGGTGGTTGCACCTAAACCATTTTTAATTCATTTGTGTTAGACCTTCAAATATATTGCAAATATTCCTCCTAGAATATAAAATTTGTCACAAAGGTTGATAGGTAACATAATAGGGTTTTAATACCTTGGTTGGGTGTGCTTTAAGTTCATAATTGGTTGTTATTCCTTTTGTGATATGTCATAAGAGATAATTCAATGTTCATAAACGTTAGTTTAATTATCTCGATTTGGTCAAAATGTGACCAACATAATGAAGAATACTCTATAGATAACAATTAATCAAATTAATCCATTTTTGGTGACAAATTTCAATAAGTAGACACAAGATTTGCACAAGCCATTTATTATTTTCCCATTCACAATATCGTAGCTTTGATCATGACGGAGAAAGAGGGTATAGCAAATTGCAATTAAAAATATAGAAAGATGACCCAAAAAAATAAATCTTTGCGAGTAGGTTGGATGGAGCAATTGTGATTGATAACCTTTCCTTTGTTGTTCCTTCCTTGCAAAGGTGGACTTTCATTTGGCAGAGTTGCCTTGATAGGTCACCTATCTCACTTAAGGTGGTTGAATCCCATGATCAAAAGGGCTTTGGTATGTCCATCTTAGTTAGAACATGACAATTGTGGATAAGTTTTTTTATGTAACCAAAATGTGTTATCCAAAACGAAAATGCAATTGAACTCCAAAATTTAAAAGGAAGTTGGTGTGGAACACAAGCCATGGTGTCATTGTCGACAAAGTCATGAACATGCTTTCATATTACTCAATTGCTTCTAAACATTTCAAATTTTATATGAAAGTTTGTTACCCTATGAGTTATGAGTAGGGTAATGTACGAGGTGTTGGTGCTTATTTGGGTAATACCCCCCACTCTACCATAATGTGCCCTCTAGATACACTAGAAATGTTTTGCCACACTAGTAGCATCTATGCAAAAAAGAAGTAAATTTTTGTGATTCACAATAGACACCACATTAAATTTCCCAATATGGAAAGGTCATTATGGTCCTACCCACTTAAAAGAGTTTTTTTTTATTAGCTTTGTTTTAGAGTTGTTTATATTTGTGGCCATGTGAAGCATGCAAATAATGTTATATTTTATGGGCCAATTGTTCTCTTGACCCATTTTTCCAAGCTTTTGAAAGTCATCACTTGTGTCCTTGGAAAGAAGAAATATATTGTTTGACACATTATTCTACATCCTGAAAATGAAAGCAAAATCACTTGTCATGACTTCTTCAGTGTCATCTATTTAGTGATCAAAACATCTAAAATTTGATAGTCAAAAATCACATAACCCTCAATACCCTTCAAAGATAGCATATCTAAATTAGTTAGGTATAGATAGTTGTCCCCCTAAACTTTGTGGAAATTCTTGTGTATTGTTGATTTTTTATTTTTTTTGCAAGCATGTGACCGATATATTTGAAGTCAGGCTGTTCACCAATTGAGAGCTTATTACAAATGAATGTGGATAGCAATCCAAGGAGTTTTTTTGTAGAGGATTTGGTGGGCACCTTACATCAATAACTATCCTTCTTGGAAAGGAGATATATTAAAAGTGTGAGAGAGATCTTATTCCTAATTATAGGTGTAGGATCCCTACGACATTTAATTATAGGGTTAGGAAGTTGAAGAACTCTCCTTCTAATTAAGCCTAGTGATTTACCCCATGCCTAGGTTCCCGATAACCTTCACACGACACTTTACAATGGGTCAAGCCCATAACGTGGAGGACATTCCCAAACCATGTGCCTATGAATTTTGGAAATGCCCTCCCCCCTCCTCTCTAGGGCTTTACACTACATTTACACAAATCACTACTTGAATAAGTTCAGAACCATGGTTATGTGTACGTTCATGTGTACGTTCATGTTCTACATAGGAAGATTGATGTGTTAAAATTGCGCAAGTTGGTGGTGGTGGTGGTGATGAGTTCACATAAATTTTGAACCCATCACCACATGATAGATTTGTGCAAGTTTTCCACAATCCTTTATTTTCACCCCTTTCACAATGTTCAATTTGGGAGGGGCCGGGGGGTAATATTTTTCATCTTGGACAAGGTCTTTTTTCACTTGTGTGGTGTAATCACATTGGCAACCATCCATAGGAGGATTTAGCTAGATTTGGCTACATGGTAGGTAGGTAGGTAGGATAGTAAAACTTTTTCATAATCCTATTGTTACTTGGTGACCTACACAAATATAGTGAACCTAATTCAAAAACCAAAATTTTGGTGATTTTTTAAAATAAAAAAAGGCATCATAAATGTCATCGCCCCAATTTTTTTGGGGAGTATCTTCACAAATTTTTTCACAAAAACAATATTGTTCCTGATATTTAAGTGTTCATTTTGTTAATAATATACTTTGACATTTTCTATCCCCTTTCAAGACTACATTATTCTTATAATACACCAAAATATAATTTTATAATGGTCACAATTTTATGTATGTAAAATGATGAATATAACAACCTATAACACTCAAAATTTGGGCCTCTATTAGTCAATGTTTATTTTTGTTGTGATTTTTTACACTATGGGAATAATTTTTAAAAAAAAATTCCATCATAGATGTTTAGTTTTAAAAATAAAGATGTGACCAAAAAATGAAGGATATTTTGAATTTTTTGAGAAAATGTCACCACTTTTCAATTGTTTTTTTTTGTTTTGGGTCAATTTGCCACCACTTTATTATTCTTTGGAAAGACTTTGGATAGTTATTTTAAAATTATCATCAATAAAATTTATCCATTACAAAAAAAATTACATATTAATGATTGGTTTTTGAAGTTATAAATCACCATTTTTAGTCATAAATGTCACATGTGACTTGCTACAATGTCTTGTCACTTTGGCCGAGTCACATAAAAGTTTAGTCATAGAAGACATGATGTGTCATTTAATTGCAACAATAGATGCATAAAAATACAAACAACTTGAACTTTTCATTCAATAAACAATGAATGTGGCACAACCAGTTATGATTGGGTTTTACAATTAATCCTAAGTTATTTTTGACTATTATAAGCTATTCAACTTTAAACTATTATAAGTTATTCCACATTAAGCTATTATAGGTTATTTTATCCTAAATTATTTTTGACTATTATAAGTTATTCCACATTAGGCTATTTTTGGCTATTTTTTATTTTAAAAATTATTATAAACTATTTCACTTTAGGTTATTTTAGATTATTTTATTATAGAATATTTTTGAATATATTATAAATTATTCCACCCTAGGCTATTTTAGGTCTTTTTTTGTTATTCCACCATAGGCTATTTTAAGTTATACTATTTTGTCAACATGTAAAGTTCACATTTTCTAATTGAAAAGCTCCAATTCCGACCACAATTCTCCATCTAATTTGAGCTTGGTTGTTGTTGCTAGGCGATTGCAAGGATTATATGATGATGATGAGATGTTGTGCTAAAATTCTTGTTTAAGAAATTTGGCCAGTGGAGGAAGTTGTTAATGCTACCAAATAATTGTTGATAGTGTGCCATATGCATTTTTGGGATGATTCATAATGGGTATTGAGAACCTCATCATCAACAAATTCCACCATGTAAAACCTCTCATAAAAATAGGAGTTGTGCCTTGAAAGTGCAATTCCTGTGTTTTGATGTTTACAGCTTCAGCTCTTCAATCACTTGAATTGGATCGCTTTGAATTGTGTGAATATTGTATTGCTTCATTATTGCTTGCAAAAATGCAACAGAAACTCAAGATGCAAGTTTTGTACAATCGTTTGCATGAAAATTTGGGTAGAGTTATGGGGTGGATTATTTTGTACTTATCTATACCCACTGTGTTATTGTAGCTGATGAAGTTAGTCTGTAGTTTTCATGGCACGGCTCTCACTGCTATCCATGATGAAAGGTGAAGGTCTGGCACTTTGAGAGCCACACTTAAAAGGCTAAAATGATTGCACTCATTGTCATGTTACTGTCAAAGTGTCGTTGTGGACCTTGATATGTGATGTAAGGCAAATGGGCATAATCATTTTTACTCCTTGGCAATGGAAAATTTCAATGCTTTCAACACAAGACTCCGTATCTCACAAATCTCAAATCCTTTTTTCCCCTGCTCACTACTTTGGAACCTCAATGTGTGGGCATGTGAGGCTAAGTTCTGTATTCAAATAAAGATATAATCCGACACATTACCTTTGGATTACTCAAGAGCAACAGGAACATCTCATATCCATCCTATGAATAGGTTGAATCTGTGATAAAAGGAGCGCTAGTAATCATTCTTCCTTGAAGAAATTACAATCAAGATTCTTCAAAAAACTGTGCAATATCAATTCCTGTGTCAAGCTGTGTCAAGGTGAAAGTGAGGTGTCAAGCTGCTCTTCTTGTTGTGAACTGTCTGTGTAAAGCTCAGACTCTTGTTTGTTTTCTGTGAAACTACAGAAATTCTGGGGAGTGGTGATCAATATTGACTCCATTTGCAAGCGTTCTATATTTTTCTGCCAATGTTGTTGCTGTTGAGGCTTTCTTGCCATTGCAATGCCACCCAAGTTCTTGCCTAAATCATTTTTTTGGTTTTAGAGGACAGAAGAGACAAGTGAGGATTTGAACTGTGTCCCCAGTACTTAATTCGGTTGCAAGCTGGTTGAAACGCTCTTTGAATTTCTGTGTCTCCAACTTTAGACTCTCTTTCTCAAGTCTCATCTCTTGTTCCCTTTTCACAGCAGCTGCAAAACCACCATCCTGCGAAGGTGCTGCTGTTGCTTGGTTCCACTCCAACCGGGTTTCATACTCCTTCACCCACATCGTCCACCGATCCTTCTCCTCCATGAATTCATTGCTCGCAGGGGTGGTGGTTCGACGTTGCTGCGCCGCCGCACCATGGACCGTTTCCGCCGAAGCTCTAAGAAGTTCACCAGAGCTCCACATCCCACTCCTTACCACCTCACCACCTCCTCCACTCCAATATATCCATGCTCCACTAGCATCATCCTGGCGACGCCGCCGCCGCTGCCGATCTACGCAATAATTGGATCCTTCTTCTTCTTCTTCTTCCCTTTCAGCTTCTATCGGCTGTTTCTCAATCTGCCAGGGGCCGATACTGACAAGAGCCGCAGCCCAAAGCGCAGTGGTCATGAGCAGGGGCGAAAAGTAAACCAAAAGCGGAAAGAAAGGCGGCGTGAAGAGCAGAAGCAAAACTGTACCCGTAACCAAAGGATTGCACCACACTAAAGACAACATTTCTTCCATTGCACCATTGGTTCTCCTCCCACTCCCCATCTCTCTCGTGCGCTCTCTCTCTCGTGCTCGCTCGCACTCTCGCGCTGCGGTAAACGCAGCGGCAAAGCGAAGGACGTTACGACAAACGCGCGGGCAGGCGGGGTAGGCGAAGGGGGTTACGACAAACGCGCGGGCAGGCGATGGTAGGCGAAGGGGGCTGGAAAGGGCAGTGGGGCAGTTGAGACGGTTAGGATTAAACAAATCCGGCCAGAGTGAAACTAGCAGCACCCACCAGCAGTGCTACTACCATGATGGATGGATGGATGGATGGATGGATGGTAAGTGGTTCTAGGAAACAGTTTTCTGTTGGCTTCCTGTTCCCTAGCTAGCTAGCTAACTAACTAACCATGGTGGTTAGCTCAGGTTCATTTTTTTTATTACCTACCTACTAACTATCAAGCGTGTTCAGATGGTTGAGAGTTGTTAGAGCATCTCCATCTTGTGTTAGAACATCTCCACTTCACAAGAGTAAACACACCTTCATACTAAATTAGTTTAATGTTCATCTTATTCCCACTCATAAACATGAAAAAATTCACTAGAAGAAAAATTGTGAGATTACAAATCTTTCCATCTAGACCAATCACTATTGTCAACGAATTCCGCGAAATCCATAGTAGTCAATTCTTTTTTGACTTGTTCTTATGATCACAAGATCTTGATCATATTTAGTGCACATCAAAGGGTTCATACCATTTTTCTACATAATGCAATGTAATGTAATGATGCTCTTTATTGTTGTGGAAGGTGGAGATGCTCTTAATAAAAATAATAAAATTAACACTTATTTTTAATCATCTATTCACCTCATAAGCACCTATTTCCTATCTAGATATAGGTAGGTTTTTTTTGCAAATCCCTCAAGTAGGTGTATTGGTGAGGATCCTCATCATTAATTAATAATAAATGGCAACTATCTTGGTGGACTAGTAGATTTTTTTGGGAATCTTGCTTAGTTCTAGCGACCTAATGGAACACATTGTTTAAATTTGGCGACTTCTAACTTTTTTTTCTCAAGATATGGTGAATTTTTTAAAAAAATTCTCAAAAATCTCTTTGTTAGATTCACCAGCCCCCCCCTTTTTTTTGGCTAGGTGGCAAAAATTCACCACAAAAAAAACCCTAGATATAGGACTTATTTCTTACATAATGGGTTATCAAAGTAAAAACATATATTAAATCAATTGAGGTCAATTCACAAGTGACTTATAACAAGCATCATGTGGGTGATGTTTCGTTGGTGTGTGCTAGTTCACTCTAACCATGAAATGGAAGGCATTTTTTTTTATGATTGTGATCATTGGTACCTGTTGTTAGGGGAGCAAGAGGACCCAAATTTTGTATTTTTGTTGCCAAGAACCACATCGATTGGCTCATCGCAATAAAAACATTGGAAGATTGAGCAAGGCTAAAATAGAAGCATGGTCATGTTGCTTTTTCATTCACTTTTAAAAGTTGTGAACTTTGGGCAAATCTTGTAATATTGAATGAATTTTGAAAAGAAAAATTGTACACATTCTTTAACCTAAGTTTGAAATAAAATTTTCATTAAAATTTTTTCACAAATGGAATCCCACAATAGTTCATTATACACCTAACAAAACACTTAGGATAATTCAATTAAGATAGTTCATGTGATTTTTCATCAAAATCATCACCAATATCATATTGCATGAAATTCATTTTTATCACTATCCATTTTTTATTCATAATTCATATATAATGCATAGTTTAAAATGTGTTGAAGAATGTTTCTTCGATAATGGATTATATGGAAGCATTTGTGAGTTAAGCCCTAAACAATTTTTTTTTGGTTCATTATTTTCAATTTGTTCTACATCAATTTACAGTACAACCTTATGTTTTTAGCCTTGCCACTTTTGTTTCATATTTCCAATCATTCCATGCTTTAAACAAAATTTTGTTTATGAATTTTTCTTATGTATTTTGTGGCCTTGTTTTGTGTTTTCATGTTGCATAATCTTGAATTAGACTTTAAATTACTTTTGTTTCAATTTGTCCTAATTATTGTGCTTTGTGAAAAAAAACTTGGTCATGATAGTCTCATGCTAATGATCATTTTTAGTCACAATTTCTTTTCAAAATTCAATATCCCTTACACTTTAGGTTTAAAATTTATGAAATCATCTCCATGCAAAGTTCCTCATCAAAGACTTTATAACAATATCAAGAACATGCCCAAGTTTCCTTATTACTTTTATTTTTGATTTTATTGAACTTTGATGACAAAATGATTCAAAATTCAATAACTCTTGCATTGTAAGTTTAAACATTACGAAATCACCTTGATGCACATGTATTCATTGATGCATCTTTCATTACTTTCTTTCAAATGTCAAAATTTGGAACAATACTCAATCATGGCAATGACTAATTCATCCAAAATCCAAAACTTACATTTTGAATCACCCACATCTTGTAATAAAACTAAATGAAAAAAATTATAACAATAATAAGAAGTTGATTTATAAGTGATGTAATAACAAAGATATAACTATCATTTATAAGCTAACAACATAAGGTATGTCTCAAAGGTTTCCAAATTCATTTGTCATTCTTCTTGTGCTACTTATTGTTAATATTTCTAACACCAAAAGTTTCAAGTGTTTCCTAATAGTTACACAAAATTCTCTAGTTCAACAATAAAAATAGTGTTTCAATCACTCCATAACCTTCACCACACATTTGTTAAATGTTACCGTTGCTTAAGTGAAATAGTGTGATGACTACTTATGTTTCAACTTGAATACATGATCTCATATGTGAATTTGCCCGACCTAGTGATGGAGTTACAATACTACACAAATAATGAAAACGTTAGAATTAATCTTGTCCATTGCTTAGACATCATCTTCACAAAAAAGCTACCCAAGAATTATTTTTCCATGAAAACACTTGTTTTGTCGCGCTCCCAAGTTCCTCGTAGACCCACTTGAGGGTTTAAGTATGTGGCAATGCGGAAGGAGTTGGAACTTGGGGCACGATCCCGACTTCCAGCACTAGAGGGGGTGAGAGGGGCGTGCTAGAAGTCTCGGGAAAGACTAGGAAGAATTGACAAGCTTACTCACTCACATGGACTTGCATGGAACCACACAAAGTGGTTAAAACTCATTCTGGATCCCTTTGGTGTTGGGACAAACCACGGGCAACACAGACACACAAGACTCACCACGGCCCGGACCTTGGGGGAAGCCACCACCTTCCCCCTTATAGTATACTCTGTGACTCGTCGCGGGGGTGGCATCCAAATGGCCATTTTGTCCCGGGACTCCCGGGACTCCCGCGTGGGAGTCCCGAAATCGCGCATTTTCGGGACTCCCGCGACT
>Ga0209611_10005726_pt1 | contig 20668 bp, 12 predicted proteins | sample S1TSphgellanicum_3_FD_187693 | JGI IMG/M metagenome (GOLD analysis project Ga0209611, IMG submission 187693) | Host-associated microbial communities from peat moss isolated from Minnesota, USA - S1T2_Fc - Sphagnum magellanicum MG (SPAdes) (version 2) | ecosystem: Host-associated > Plants > Peat...
TGGCGCCACTTATCACACCTTCCAACTTCAAATGGAATTTGATCTTTGGGTCATCCACTCCTCCACATGTTGCAATGTCTAACTACACTTTTACCATTGTAAATATTGCTAAAGCCTCACATCCCTTTCATGAACTTGATCATTCCTAGTTAGAGTAATTTGTGACTTGAAAAAAATGTATGAGCCTAATGAAACCTTTTAGGACATGATTTGAATTTCCCTTGGGTGAAATTTGTAGTGAATTCAAATGATAAGGTTTCACAAGCAAGATGCAAGGGTTATAGCCACATTGAAAGGTGCAACAAATTGTTGTGCCCCAAGCTTGATGGGTTGTGCAAGCATTGTGGTAGTAAGAAAGCCTTGGTAGATACCCTTGGTTATCCTAAGGGGATAATTTATTTTGAAAGTAGCAATATTCATTAGAAAAATGAAAAGCAATTTGCTTCGCATTGTTAGTCAATGGATGATTTTAGCATGTATGTGTGGGCATGGATAGAAAGGATAGGCATAAGAAAACCCAATTTGTATGTTGTTTTCATGTTTCAAGTCAAGGTCAAACAATGACAAAATATGAAAGCTTTAAGCATTTGTTTGCATTTTTAAAGTTCAATCACAACCCCAAAAAACATTAAAATGATTCGTCTAGGTGGGAGATGGTAATGGTCTTCTATGAAATTGTGACATGTAGAATGAAAGAGGTTTTAGGTGTTGTTTTCCATACCTACTAATGAGGTGTCTATAAACAACAGTAGTTGTTGGGTTTGGGATTCATGCATGTTTGCTTGAGACATGCAAACAAATGCCCATTTTGCTTACCCTTGAAAATATGACCCAAGTGTTGTTGCATGTTTTCTTGAGTTTTGGGATATGAATGTTCAAGCAATGGGCCAAATGTTGGTGTCATTTGGAATGAATGCAAGGTCTATGTTTACTACTGTGTGCAATGGAATCACAATTCAAATCAAACATGACATGGATCCCTTTTTTTATGCTTGTCCATTGTGTTGCACATAGGATTGACTTGGCTATGATTGTTGACAAAATATAAAAGTTGCTTATTGGAGTGTATTTTTATTTTTTTGAAGTTGGCAAGAAAGTTCTTAGTCCTAAAAGATTTGTTATTTTGTTGGATGTGAAGGCATTAAAGATCTTTGAAAGCATGAAACATGTTAGCAAAATACAAACCCCTCATCATGTATATGTGCGCAAATAAACTTGCATGTGATGTAGCTAAAGCCAACATCATAGTATTGTTTAATGTTCATATTCCACTTGGCTTCTATTACTTCATGCCCTTACTTGGATTATAGCATAAACTTATCAAAATGGTTCATCCTAAAACATTTATACATTATGGATTTTGTCAAGGTTGTAAAATTAATACACATTGAGATTTTATATATGGTGTTATTACAATGCAACCAATATCATATTCAAGGTTGATGCCTTTGTTGTTTCAACAACTTGATCAACTTTTGGAATGAAACTCTATCACTAGTGTGGGTTGGTTGGGAATCTTACTCGCCCTAACATTGATTTTGTGTGATGTGTATTTCATGGGGGTACTAAGCTAGTCTGGTTGCATATTGATGATTTGCAAACATTGCAAATGGATCCATTTTCTCCTACATTGCATGGGAACAACATTTGCAAATTGTGAAGGTATAATGTTTTGAAGCAACATCTTAGTTTTTTTATGAGTTACAATATCAATTCCCATATTGTGAACTCATGAAAGCCATGGGAATTGTCTATTGGCATTACTGGGTGAATCGTGATGCAAAATCAAATTTCATCCATCATTTGGCCATTCCAAAGGATCATTTTGCAATGCCCAAAATTATTTTGTTTACACTTGAAAAATGATGTAATGTTATGTTGAATGGCATGGCTGGACAATCAATCACATTTGTTGATTTGGACCATGGATAACAATTTCATTGAAACCATGGAAATGGATACAAAGGATTACAATCCCCTCCACCAACTATGGTTGAGGCTTGAGGCTAACCAAATTTTGACCTTGAAAATGCATGAATGGTTCAAAGCTTGCTAAATTTTGTATGGTGTAAGTTTTAAGGTTGTAAAAGACAAATGAGGTTTTAGCACATTTGTTTTCATGAAAAACAAGGCGTGCAATTAATTGAAAACACACTTAAATATGTGTGAAGATGTTTGGGCAAAACTTTTTTTTTTTTGGAAACTTTATTGTATGATGAAACGATTGTAGCTTAGAAGAAAACAAAGCCCATAAAAAGATTGACGCAAAAATACATAGGTTTTGATTCCAATTTCATGTGTTGATCATGTTCTGTTGTAACAAATTCTATTATTCAACATGTAATGGTTTTGAACTTTGCATCCCAAAATAGCGAAAAACTTTCATGTTACAAATCTTGAAATGGCTAAAACAAAATGAAACCAAAAAACTCCAGTAAAATAACCAAAAATATTATTTAATTTTTGACCAATAACACATGAAAGTTACAAGAAAAATCATAAGGTGGTCACCCAACTAATGAACCATGCATAGAAGAAGCCACATAAACAACCATCCCCTATCCTTAAAAAAAACCCTAGCCACAATATTAGCCATCAAAGGCATTCTCCCCCCAAAGACATCGACTAACCTACAAGAATTTGCCATAAGAAGATGAATAACTTGAAAGGCTTGTTGTTTGTTTCAAATTAAATGAATCACCAAATCATTTACCCCAAAAAAAAGAGTTAATTTTTATAAAAAAAATCCCCACATCTTGGCACTACTCCAAAAACTATTAGAGCCATATTGAGCCATATGGGTGGTTTAGGGTTTAGGAAAAGGAAACAAAAAGGAAGCCCTAGGGTGGTCAATAGTGATAGCCCCAAAAACACCCAAAGATTTTTGGGTTTTATTGGGCTTATAATAATTGTACAATAGAAATTAAGCGTAGGCAAGTTTGAAGAAGAAGACACAAACAACACTTTCAATTGAATCTTAAGTGGCCTTAGGTATAAGTTATTACTACTAATCCCTTCAAAACACCCTAAAATGAGATCACAATCAACCACCCAAATAGATGGCAAATAGTACTCTTGAATCTATTGAATCTAGTACCTTAAGTACGTGGCCAATTCGACACTAATTATATTATTTTCAAAAATGTTGAAATTTTCAAAAATTATTTCTTCCAAATCAAAAAATATTGTGAAAGAAAATAGTGAATATTTAGGAATATTGCATTTGTTGAAATGAATTTTTAAAAAATTAATTAACTATTCAATGGACATGTGTTGAAATGGCCAAGGTACTATGGTATGTGATCTCTTCTCGGTCTCTCGGAAGTACAACAAGAGAGTTAGCTTTTATTGTCTCTCTATGTTACAATAAAGAAGAGAGAGTTACATGTTTTGTGTTTACTCTTGCTCAAATATAAGGGAGATACTAGATTCTAGTTTTAGTAGGCGATTTCTTATTTTTTGTTCTAAAGTTCTAACCTTAGGATTAGGGTTAGGGTTTTCTTTTATCATTTCAAAGAGTTGACGAGATGAGTTTTTAGGAAAGAATTGACAATTGAACGGGCGCATTTAGGGTAGGTTATTTAATTGATTCCTTTTGTTTTCTTAGGACCGTGGAATGGATGGGTTGAATGTGGTTTTTCGATATTCTTAGAACCATGGTCAATGGGTTGAATGCGATTCTCTTCAATTCTCTTAGAACCATGGTCAATGGGTCGAATGTGGTTCTTCAATTTTATTAGAGCCATTGGTCAAGTGTTTGTATAGCTAGTGCTTATCCTTCGGTTCTTTCTAAAAAAGAGAGAACCACCCAACAAGGGTTGATACTCAATACTAGACAGAGAGAGAAAGAAAGAGAGTCATGTTTCAAAATTGCTCAATTTTTTTTAAAAATTTAAAAAAAAATTTAAAATTTTTTTCCCCAATTTTGTGATGTAGCTGAAGTGGTGATCATCTATATATAAGGATTTAACCAAATTTGGCTATTAAAAAAAATGAAAATCATTTATATAAAGCATCCTTCCATATTTCTGGCTACCTATTGGAACTTCATAGAGAATCTGATGATTTTTATTTTTAATTTCAAAAATTGATTACTATAAAACCCCAACACCCCAAAAAAAAAAAAAAAAAAAAAAAAAAACTCTTTTTTCTAGGCAAGAACCAAGACAGAATGTGGCCTCTAGGGCATAAATAAATTTTTTTTAAATTTTTTTTTTGGTGATGGGCATCATTGATTGGGCCGTTGCAAAATAAAAATAAAAATAAAACCCTTGGACAGTTCCAAAAGATAGGTAGGTAGGTAGGTAGGTACCTAGGTATGTAGGTAAGTAAGTAGGTTAGTCGGTGACTACTAGGTAAGTATAGGCATGCACATTTTCAAGTACATATGCAAGGGGTAGTGGGTTGGTAGTAAGTTTTAAAAACAGAAACCGACTAACCATCAAGGTTAGCTCGGGAACTTGATTTCCAATGAAAAAAATTTGTTTTCTGTCCATTCACCACAACTCAAGTGACCAAAGGTAACCAATCCCTTAAACCCTCCTACTTGCCCCTTCACTTACCTAGGTGGTACCTACCAATTTAAGTGGGTAAGTACCATAGGCAAGTAGGTAGGTAATATAAGTGGGCACTAGGTAGATAAGTAGATAGGTGAATAGCTAGATCGGTAAGGCACTCGATGGCTACTAGGTGAGAGTAGATGCATGTGGATGGTTAATACATAACTTACCACCGTGGTTAGTTACTGGATGGAAATTCAATAGAAGAAAGTGTTTTCTGTCCACTCATCATCCATCCTGCTCGGCGCCGATTTATATATATATATATATAAATCGCCAGATTTCTCACTTAAGTTTCGGTAGGTAGCAAACAATATAGAAGGGTTAGTTTATTATTATTATTATTATTATTATTATGTTTATTTTTAAATTAAATTTTATGTAGAAAAATATTTTAAAATTCTTTTTTAGTTTGAAACTTATTTGAATTTTCTTTTTTAGTTTAAAAATTATTTAAATTTCCATTTTTATTTACAGAATTTTTTTTAAAAAAATTTCAGAATCATTTAAAATTTTTATTTAAATTTTTGAAATTTATTTTTTGAAATTTATTTTATTTTTTAAAAAGGGGGCACTGGATCTGATCTGACAGCCTAAAACCCAAAAGGGCTTTGGAAGAGTGAGGAAGAATCCTGCATTAATACTTTCCATAGCTGCTCTGCTCAAATGATTATCCCATGAATTGTGTTTTGCTTTCTAGGCCTTACTCAATCATTCAAAGTGGAAGCTTCTTCTTGAGAAGAAGCAAAAAAAAAAGGAAATTAATCATCACCACAACTATTGTTACATACATACATACATACATCCATCCATCCATCCATCCATACATACATACATACCTTCTTATTATTATCATTAGTACTACTAGTACTACTACTAGTACTAGTAATACTACTTTCAATTGGATTTTGCCATTCATGTCAGTAGTGAATCCCAGTCAATTTTCCAGTCATTTTTCCAGTCATTTTTCCAGTCATTTTGCCCCCTTGTTCAGCAATCATCACAATCAACCCAAACAAGAGATCTACTGGCAACTGCTGAAAAACTGCCCCCAACAACAACAACAACAACTACTACTACTACTACTACTACTAGTACAAAGTGTGTGTTGAAAATGTGACACAAAAAGTTTTAATCTGAAAAAATTTGGTGAATTTTTTTTTCCCAAAAAAATCAGAGGATTTGTGACAAAAAGTAATTTTAAAATTGAATCTTTGAAGTTGAAAATTTGCAAAAAATTTGCAAAAAAAACCCCAAAAAAAATCCCAAAAAGAAAAAAAGAGAAAAAAAAAACATTTATTTCCTATGTAACTAACTAATTTCTTTCATTGTTATGTTAAAATGAATTCTTTGATTTTTTTAGAACTTGTGGGTTTGGTTATATATCTGATTTGGGTTCTTTGATTTATTTTTTGGGGAAACCACTCTTATGTGTCTTGAACAACTGCCCGGATTATAACCATCAAATTTATTTGATGCCCATTTCTAATAACCGCCCAACATTGGTTATCAACTTTCCGGTCATACACTTAAAAAAAAGATTTATAAAGGTTTTTTTTTTTTAAAGAAAAAAAAAGGTTGTGGGTAATATAGTTTCTTCACCTAAGAAAATATGCTTTGAGATTGGCTTGATGACTTGAATTTTTTACCTAAGATTTTCACTTTTCCAAAGTGGAAATTCATATTGGTACAAGCTTGCATGGGAGTGTGGGTAGAGATGTTCTAAGCATGTACACCATCACTAGCACTAAAATGGCATGTACATGGCATGTGTACTTTGGATGAAGTTTAGACTTCATATAGTATGAAAATCGGTTTGTACATGCAAATTTTTAGTAGATACACCTAAATTTTTAGGGTTTAATGGTTTTAAAAAATTTAATTGCTTCCAATTTGTTGGCCATAAAGATTAACATAAGTGGTGGCATTTAAATAATCTCCCATCTTTTTACTATCCAAATTTTCATATTTATGGGTGGGGCTGAAAAACAATTAACACTCTATAAATATGCCCTATAACAATTTTACTTGCATTAAGTATCCCTATCTTGAAGGCAAGTGTATAGTAGGTGTCTATATTTGTACTTTTTAAAGTCAATGGGCATCTTGCCTTGGATTTTTTTAAAATGTGCACATAAGCCAAAAAAAAAAAGAAAAAAAAAAGAAACAATTTATCTTTTATCTTGTGTCTAACATGGAATATTATAATAACAATAGTAATCCTCAATTTATTTATTTTCAATATATTGAAAATACATTTTATCAATGCATTATGTCATCAGGCATTATTAGTGCAAGGATCGAGATATGCTATCATTGTGAATCCTATTGTACATATGTAGTGCATATGCAAGGGTGGAATTTTTTTCAAAATTACATGGACAAAAAAATGTTACATTTGCAACTACCACATTCGCAAGTTTATGGTTAATATCAAGTAGTTGCTAATGTAACAAAAAAACAGCCATAGACTATTGACACATGTTCAACAATACATTGAAACACAATTAAGTGTACAACCACTTTTCCACTATTGACAAATATATGGCTACATATAAAAACATGATGTTTAATTTATATCTCCCATTAATTTTCAACTATAGTCAATTGATATTTGCTATGAGTTTTTATTTATACATCAAGGGTTAAGTTTTGTTAAAAGCAACCCCATGTCTAGATACAGCAAGGGTAGGATAATTTTCAAAATATATGGATAAGAGGCTACCGTGTCTTCAAGTTTATCGTTCAGGTAGGGTGGCCATTAATGTACCCCAAAAATATACCAATACGCTAATGATCATCGTTTTTCTTTTTGGCAAAATTTCATCAAAATGCGAAAAAATAATAATTTAAAGGAATATTTTATCACATATTCCTTAAATTTTTGAAAAAAAAGTGCCAAAAAAGTAGAGGTTTTGAGCTAGTTTTGCCAAATTTAAAAGCCTTTTTCTTGTGGGTCACCAAATAAAAGTAGGCATACCAAAAAATATATTGCCTTGCTTGTCTTGTTGCCATTTAAAGTTAAATCCTTCTTGGGATGCTAGCCTATGGTGCTACATGAAAAAATTGAAAAAAAAATTATTGTTACCAATACGTTGTTTTAACAATGCATTAAAACCTGGTTTAATGTATCCCCATTTTTCCACACATAACAAATAGATGGCTACATATGAAAATTTGATAATTGGTTTAGATTTCTCATCATTTTTCAACCTAACTAGTTGATACTTGCCATTTTATTTTTCATATATAGTAAGTATTTCGTTATCCTTTCAACAAAGATTAGATTGTAGATTAAGGTGTCGAGTCACATTTCTAAATTTGGTGCAAATCATGTTCCATAAGTTTCAAATGAAACCACAATATAATCATATGCACCCACTTCCTTACTATTTGCTTAAAATCAATGGTTTGGCTTGCCAAAATGATTTGGAAAAATTAGATTGGATATAATTTAGATAACATTCTTAGAATCATGATTTATAAATCAACATAATATTCTTACAACCCAAAAATATGTTGTACTATATTATAATGTAAAAATATTTTTAAAATATTTCTTGTAAACATGTCATTTTCAAATCTTTTTAAATGTTTTTTTAGAAGTACATTAAATACAAAAGCGTTGGTTACATTATTGTAAAAGTTTTAATTGGGGTAATTCATACTCATTAGACTTGATTCAAACTTATTTAAATGTTCCCATAATCTATTGAAAACATTGTTGTAAAAGTGCACCAAACATTTCCAACATTAACTTGACTTCTCATTTTAAAACCTTTAAAATTAAACAATGGTTACACCTTCCTTAGGTCTTAAAAATGTGATCGGACCCCTTCTTCTTCACAAGTTGTTCATGCAGTATTCCAAATGTGTTTTGAAGCAAATTTGTCATTCCATGTTATTATATATTTAACTTATGGTAGGCAATTTTATGTGTTGAACTCGATAGTTGTGTTGGGCTAAATTTTTTTTAACACATTGTGAAATGACAACTCACTGTTTACTAGAAGAACCTTTAAAAGGATTGTAGACAAACATTACATAAAACATTTGTATCAAGGTAAGTTTGATTTCTACAATGAATTAATGTATTGCAACATCATTTTGATTTCTTTTGTTGGTCTTTCGATGGCCAAATATGTTATAGTGCAATACAAAATTGACATGATACAAAAGATCTTATTATTTCTTATGAACAACTTTTTGAACTTTCATAGTAACTTTTACCATTATGTAGATGCTTTGGTGGCCTCATCTTTGTATCTAACAATATTGGTCTTGGGGTGGAAACACAAGCAATTAGACATAAAAAGTCATCCCTAACAATTGCACTATCATGCTATCATATTTTGGACACATAAATGTAAGAAAGTAAAATCAAAACTCCTTCAAATCTTATTGTCAAACCAACATGCCTCCACTAAGTTTATTGTATGTTATATATTATGTTCTAGAATGTATACTATAATAAAAGTAGGCAACAAGTATTTTAAAAACTAATTAATGAATATGGTGTTCAAAAATCTTTTACATTAGAATTTTGATGTATTTTGATCGTATGATCCACCATGACATGTTTATAGGAAGATGCAACACACATTTAATTTTAGATTTTATCAAATTTCGGGATGGTGTGGTGTCAGATAGTTACATCCAATTCTCTTCTTCATTTTAACTTTTAAAAGGGTATTTATGTTTTTTTTTAGTTTTTGCACCAACAATTACATAATTACTATAACAAAAATAAACATTCTATTAAACTAAAATTGCATATAATATTTGAAATATCTACTTTCATTTATATTGTATTAGTGTTTCATTCCATGCAACTATAGTGTCACAATTTATCTTCATAGCATATTGCTTTAAAAGTGGAAAATAATTTATTAGCATATCAATCTAACTAGCTATCTATGTATTAATTTATCAAACTGTAATGTTCTGGGCTCATTCAAAATTGGGCTATGACTTTCAAAAATAAAAACTTTCAATTTTTTTCATTTTCCACCAAAGAAAAATTTACACATGAAAAATTAAGTGCAAAAAATTGAATAGCTAAAATGAAAATTATTGCATGGTGGTCATGATTTTTCACATTCTATAAATTGTTGTACATTAATACTTTGGTTCAAAACTAAAAATGCAAAGCATGCTTAAAATAAGTTTCTATATACAACATCATTATTTTGTTTGATTATCTCTTGCAAACATGACATGCACTTAGGGCTACAAATTCCAAGCTCACCATGAATAAAAGTCCCTTTTTAGCAACCATAAATAATGAATTATGTTAAATTACTCATCGTGTGGTTTATAATTTAATAAAATGCATCCAATAAAAATTGTTAAAAATCATGTAAGAATTATTTATCCATTAAATTTTTGAAAAAAAATTACATTACTTAATGCATTCTTTTTTATTCCTTTTTTAAAAACTAAAGTTTTGACAAATGATACATTCATTTAAATGAATTTTAAATGACATTTATACAATATTCAATTTATTGTGCAATTTTAAAAACTATTTTCAGCATGACATCGTTATAATTTTAAGCATAAAACAATGGATTATAATTATAATGCAATTCCAATATATCCAAAATTGGGTTATGAATTCATTTTTCCAATATAGTTCTTTTGTGAACCCCAATTGTGAATAAACCATTTTAGTGCATCACATGAAATGGGTGTTGGTTGTTTTATAAATGATCTATCCAAGATGTTAAACAATGAGCCCATTATTGAATACATCAAGATTGATGGCAAGGTGGTGATTGTAATATACCACAATTTCATTGAAATTGATAAATTGTTGGATGAATGTGCAAAAAGAAAAAGACATAGCCTAAATGTTGCAAAGGTTATTTTCAATTGTAATTACTACATGTTTTCAACAACAAAATTAGGCTAACATTTATCATTGTGCAATCCAAGGTTGCAACAAGGCCTTGGATGATGTGGCCAACCAAGTTATGTTGTTCCACCCATTCCAATGTGGGCTTCCAAACCAAGTTTAAAAAATGTGTAGTTTGTTGTAAGAGACAACAATGTGTTTGAATCATTTGGAAAGTGAAGAAAACTTGGTCTTGTAAGACCCCCTACCCCTCCTTCTCAAAGTTGTGCCATCAACAAGCAACCAAGACACAAACTCAAACACACATTTTGCAAAAGAAAGATGAAATGTTAAGAGAATTAAATAGCCTAAATAGGTTACATAAATACTTCCACCCTGAAACCAAAGGGTATGAAGTCCAATCTTGTGGATATTGTTCCCTCTCCATGTACAAATCCTCAAAGGAATTGTTACTATCATCCCTCCTTCACCTCTTGAGTTGAAGACCAATATCATACCTCTTCGTGTTCCATTTGATTGAATTGTTTGGAAGTTTGTGACTTTCGTAAAAGATGTTGCTCTTCAACATGTTGAATATTAATCTTGAATATTTTTCAATAACAACAAATTGAAAGTGCCAAACCTCTTCCCTATTTACTACATGTGCAATCCATTTAACCCATCTTACCACCTTCCCACTAAGAAATTAAACCCATTATAAGTGAAAATGTGATTGGAGAAACATGGCCCTTTGTAACTGGACAACTAGGGGGTTTTGAGGTTAAAGATTGTGCACATGAGACCAAAGGCATACAAGGCCTTGAAGTAAAGGTGATAGGATATCACTTTTGGAAGAAAAGATGTTTCTTTTGATAAGGTGGAATTGAATGTTGTAAAAGGTTAAGAAAGCTAGATGTAGATAGACCTCAAAACCACAATTGATTTCTACACATGGTTGATGAAAGAATGAGCCTTATCCACTAGGAATGGAAACTTTGATCTTCAACCCAAGTTACTAATGCATTCCTCCACTTTTTGATTTCAATACCAACTTTCAAACAATCATTGGGTATTAGTTTTTTGTTAGGTTGGTTAAGTTATGTTTCATCACATACTTTCATTGTTTTCATAACCTTGATTTCAATGTATCAACCCATGGCTTTGTAATGTTTCAAACTTCTATAATAATCTCATAATGGGTAGTTGTAGATTACAATGTTTCTATATGGATTGTCATTGTGGCAACTACTTAATCATTTCAACATGATTTTAAACTTTTATTGGATATCACGAAAGGGGATTCACCAATGAAAAATCGTAACAATATAATGAATGGTCAATTCTAGATGGATTGTCATAGTCCATCTAAATTGAACAAAAACTTTTATTTCAAAATATATTTGTACAATGTTTTTGAAACTTTGGGACATAACACTATGAAGGTTGGTAATATAGGTTTTACAAAGTCCATTTTGATATTAAGATTTTTTAAAAGTAAATTTTAATAATAAAAAAGGAGTTAAAAATGGTGGTCCAAACTCAAATATAGAAAAATATCTTAACTTTTTAACATCATTTGAATCAATTTAAAAGATGAACCAATTCATTGGGCCTAAAATACATTCAAAATACAAAGGATGTGGACTTTCAAAATGAATCATGAAATGCCACTTTTGGTTCAAACTTCACCTTAGTGTGTTTTTATTTTAATATTGCACTAAATGTTTCCCTTACAATGGGACCATTGCAATGTATCTTTTAATAGTCCCTATTATTAACCAAGATTCCATTGTATCAATGGTTTATTACAATCGAATGTTAAATAAACAAATTAATGCATTTAATGTTTAATTATCCCCTATCATAATTACAATGTTCTTATTGTGTTTGATAATTTTAATGTATCTAATACATATCAATATATTAGTCTATTAGGTGTTATAATTTAATTTATTGTGTCAAAAGGATTATTGTTTATTTTTTATATATTTCAATGTAAATTAAACCTTTCTATATGTCAATATATTAGCGCATTATGTATAATGATGTGTATTACTAAATTATAACTTAGTATAACTAATGTACTAACGTATAACTTGGTATTGTGTATTAATGATCCTTGCCATAGTGGATGATTATTCAAGGTTGAATGTATATTGTAAGGTCATTTATAAAATATTTGAGTGGGATATGGAAATTTGTAATTTTAAATGCAAAAATGTACTACTAAATAACTTTGAAATTGGAACTATGAGTAAATATGACAAAGTAGAGCCAAGCAGATCAAAGATTTATAATCTAGAGCTTCCAAACATGGGGTTTATTGCAAACTCAACTGGTTTTTACATTGATAATTATTCACAACCTTTGTAATCTAAATGTTTTTCTAGTTCAAATTAATATTGCAAAGATTCAAAACCAAAATTTTATAGTGTTCAAAAAAATCTATGCACTAACTTGAAAACATCCAAACAAAATTTCTAAAAAAATAATAATAATAATTCCATAGGAAGTCTTCATTTGAAAAATGATGATACACAAAAAATATATTTATTGCAATCTAGTATTATAATAATTTCTAAGATCTAAGCATAAAATTTTAAAGGGCATCCCAAAAATCGAAAAAATCAAAGTTTAAATATTTGATGAAGTGTGGTGCTATCCATCTTGAAATCTAACAAAATAGATTTAGTAGACGCAATGCTACATGATTTACTAATCCTTTAGTGACATTTTCAAGAGGTCATTGTCCTTATATATATATAATTTATTTTAATATAATATTAGTTATTTCAATAGTCCAATGGTTGTTGAAGGTTCAAAAATTCAAAAATTCAAAAGTTTTCCTCTTTTAACAATCTATCAATTTATTAATATGTACCTTTAAAATGTGGATGTTATGGTTGGAGTTCAAAACACTATACCCATCTATGTATCCCTTTATCATTAATGCATTATGGACCTAACAAAAGATTAAATGGATGTAGCCTAGTCAATCAAACTCAAGAAGTTGTTCTCTTACCTTTATAATCTTATTAACATGTCTTGAAAACATTTGAGGACAACATGGTGTAGTTTGACATGGAGTTGATTTTTAAATACACAATGATCTTGCAGATTGCACAACTTGTTTGGGAGGAAAACAATGCCCAACAAATTGAAAAAGTCATGTGAGACTATAACCCAAATTGGTAAATATTATCTACCAATCATGACATTATGCCAAAAGATGTTGACAATTCCTTGGTGCCACAACAATAAGTCTAACATTAGGTTCCATCTTTTTGTAATAACATGATTTTTCAGGTATTACATGTATGTTTGTGAATGTATTACATGCCCATTACTAATTATTTATGTTGTTTATAGATGTAGAGGAAAGTATCATGAAAAGATTGTTGGTTGGGTTCCATACCCCCAAATTCTAATTAGAAATGATTTTCATTTTCATTGCCACCAAGCGTCATTCATTTTTGCCACTTTGGTCATCACTAATCACTTTGTTCATTGTTGACTACTCACACCAAGGAAGTTGTCATCCATTGTGATTGTCGAAATCCAATGTTTAGCGACATGGGAGAATTGTCACCAACCAATGTCACTAAAGTCAAAGAGGGAAACACAATGGGGGGGAAGGAGCGGGAGACAAGGAGAAAAAGAGAGAATTAAAAAAAGGAAGAAAATGAAAGATGATGTTATAGCAAATGGGGGCTATTGTTGATAATAGATTTTCATTTTGTGATAAATCCTCCCCTCAACAAAACATCAATTGTCCCTTCCTTTCTCCTTGTTTTGTAGCCCTTAACATGCAAGAAATTACACAAATGCCCACCCAACACACACAAAACACCTGACAAGTAAGACAAATAAAATGCAATAAACTACAACAAACGTAAAAGAAAAGATAATTGGGAATGTTTGTAAACTATAGTTACCAATGAACCATAATTATAATTTGATGCATCATGGGCATGGATGTTGGGCCTAATCAAGGATGGCTTACATGTAAAAACCTAGCCCTATGTTGAATCATACCATGTCATGCACCAATACACTCACATCTTTGATACATTGTTTATATTTGCACATATGTGATATCAAATTAATCTTATCATGAGCATGTACCATTAATGCAGTTGATATTGTGCTTCATAATAACAAAATAACCCATGGATGATCAAAGTGGTGAAATAGTTTTCACATGTTATGAGCCTTGTTTCACCCATTTCAAATTTTTGTGTAACATAGAATGCCCATTGTAAGCACTTGTAATTAAGATGTGGTGACCATTTTATGCTCAAAATTTTTATATTCATTTGCCAATACAATAGACACAAAAAAAATCCCATGCTCAACCTTTTTTTTAATAATATAGATTCAAAAATGACTACAACATGATCTTAATAGTACCACTTTTAATCACATTTTCATCAAGTAAAAAAAGAGGTCTAAAATAACATCATCCTTATCTTATATAATGTTCCTTTATTTGGGTCCCTTTTGTTTTCCCTAGGAGGCTTTAATTGTTTATAATTTGATTCATTAAGATTGATCCACAACACAATGAAAGGGAGAAATTTATTAAAATGGATATTGTCTCCCCTTGTATTTCAATTATCCACCAAGTACTTATGTATGTAGTTCTAATTGAAACTCAAAGGTGATGATCTCATACTTTCTAAAATTTATGTGCAAATCTAAAATTTATAATGTTCAATATTTCAACTAATAAGCAAGATGATTATTTTCACAAGTTTCAATACCATCTTTCAAAAGACATAACGTGTACCAAATTTGGGTACATGTAGTGTGCCTATATGTGGTCTACATTTTGTCCTATGTTTCCTTTGACCAAAGTGAACCAACAATGAGAACCTAGGGTTTTTTTTTGTTTTTCCCCCCTTTGTGATGTGGGTGAAATGACAATGATCTATAACATGATTTAGCCAAATTTGGCTACATATTAGATATGAAAGTAGAAACAAACCATAATCCTTTTATATTATTGGCTACCTACTAAAACTTATCATAAAAATCAAGCAATTTAGATTTTTTTTCTTCAAAATCTTGAGAATTTGAATCATTTTTTCATGAAATATTCTTTGTATAGGTCTAATCATATTTTTCAAGTTGAAACTTGGTGAAATCTTGGGGCCCCCCCCGCCCGCACCCCCACCCAACGGTAGTGACCACCCATTATCACACCATGCAAGATGGATGGTGTGTGGATAGAAAATATTTTTTCATTGTATTCCTCTCCCATAGCTAACCATGGTATTTAACTATGTCCTAACTATCTACCTACCTAGTAGTTGTCAAGTGCATTACCTTCTTACCAACCTACATAATAAACATTTACATTTTCGTACCTACTTTCCTATGATACTTACCTATTTACATTGGTAGTTATCTAGGTAATGTGAGGTAGGAGGGTTTGCACGATATGTTACAACATTGTAACTCCAAATCTAGGTCATAACGGGCTTCCAATGGATGGTCTACTTGTGGGTGTGAATTCAATAATTTGCCCTCCTTTTTAACTATGGAATAACTTTTGGAAAATGAACACAATAACGAAAGGTCCATTGCAAACTTCCCATGATCGAAACCTAGGTGTTGTTTTCTTTTAGGTTGGCAACCTTTGCTTTGAGCAATTTAGAAAACACAATTTCTTACATGGCAATATGTATAAACATAGGTTGTTATAATTCAAAATTATGACATGCAAATTAGTCAAGTGTGCAATACTAAATATCAATTAGGAGTCAAGTGTCATTATAAACTAGAAGGCATCCAAAAACTAGAACTTTTTTATATGTGAAATACTAGTGTCAAGTAGAATTCATTACACTTAAGATTATTTCTAGACATTTTTAGTGTTTTGCTTTCCTTTTCCTTTCAATTGGAAATATAAAATAAAACAAATAAAATGTGGACATGATCTTGAATACGAGAAATGGCAAAACCACTCACAAACAATCTTTAGTACCGTCGTCCACATCTCAAGTTAAGAAATAAAAAAAGCTTACATTTAAAAACACAATTGAAACTCATTGCCTGAAAAAATGTTTCAAAATGTTTGGAAGGCGTGACATTTTGAACCTTTGGTGTCCCCAACTCGTGATGTCTATTGACATAATGTTTTAATTTTCCTTAAATCATTTATTCAAATAATTTTTAAAAAAAATCCTAAATCATGAAATTTTGATTACTAGGTTCATTTCCATGGATTACTTTTATAGTATCATTCTTCACATTGCAATTGAATAGAAATGAATGTTATTGTAGGTGGGATTGACAATAACAAAACATTCACAAAATGGTGAACTTCTCCTAAGAAAATATAATGTCACTAGTACAAAAGTATTGCTTACTTCATTTTTTTCATTGATTGCCATTTTGCCAGCCCAAGAAATGTCTGTTGGTGCCCAAACACATCTTGGTGCTGCCCATACACACTTTGGATCCTGTTATGGAGGTTTTGGGCTTGCAACCTAGTGTTCATTCATTGCAAAAGCCCAAAAAAGTACATAACATTGGGTCCAAAACATGTCTGGGCATCATCCATCTTTCTTGAGAAGAAGATGGATGGAGCCAAGGGCAGTCAAGGAAAAAAAGAAGCAAGCAATGCTTTTGTACTGCCTGCAATAACACCTTTGGATCCTGTTATGGAGGTTTTGGGCTTCCAACCTAGTGTTCATTGCAAAAGCCCAAAAGTACATAACATTGAGTCCAGAACATGTCTGGGCATCATCCATCTTTCTTGAGAAGAAGATGGATGGAGCCAAGGGCAATCAAGGAAAAAAAGAAGCAAGCAATCCTTTTGTACTACTGCCTGCAATAACACCTACCTATATGCAACATCTAATGTGGAGGGTGATGGGAAGTACTTATGAATATTATCAAATCTTTCACATTGACAATCTATGGGAAAATTAAAAGAGTTTTCAAGTCAATGGGTCATTGGGTTGGTAAGTGCATTAAACAAACACATGAAGGTAAGTGTGTGTGTTGTTGACAAAAGGGACTCTTGGCTTTAATCACAATTAAAGAATCAAGGTGTTTTGTGTTGACAAGAGTAAAAAACAATGTAAGAAGAAAAGGGATATCTTTTCCAGAAGAAAAACCCTAAAACCAAGATATGAAGCTCCAAATGGCATAATATCCAATTATCCATCAATGTAGTCACTATTATAATTTATGAGTATATTTTTATACAAAGTCAATGCCCCTGGAAGAGGTATGGGTAAGAAGGCTTAATGACATGTTAGGGTGTAATATAAAGAAAATGAAATAACCCAAATAATGAAGTGATTGTAGGCAGTGGGGTTTTTTTTTTTAAATGGCGAAAATTTGCCATTTTGTTTTTAAAAAAACAATTCCAAAGCAACATGGTCAAAGGAACTTTTTGGAAATTTTCCAAAAGAATTGTCACATTTCAAGGAAGAAAGTTATGAAATTGCCAAGATTTTTGTAGGATTTGGGCAGATTTTTCTAGCTTTCTTCTTTTGCCATATGTAGCTAATAGGTTTCAGTAGTTTGTCGACATGTAATATAATTCTTAGATTTTCTATTTCTCTATTTGTTTTGTAGCCATATTTGGCTAAATCCTCTTGTGGCTGATCATCGCTTTTGGTGCAACGTGAGAAAATTGCAAAAATAAAATAAAAATTATTGTGGGTTGGAGGTAAGGTTTTTAAAAAAAGATTTTGTCATATAGCCAAAGTACCAATCACCCATAAAAACATTTAGCCAAAAAATTTCTACATACTTCATATTTACCTATTTTAATTTCACTTTTTGATGAAATTTTGCTAGTGAAAAAAGGTTGCGTGCAACATAACCCTAGTCCCTTGTGAAATGTTGTGACCAAATACAATTAAAGAGATCAAAATACCAAATTTGAAGGTGCCCATATGAAAGGTCTAACCATACTTAATTTACACATGGTCAATCGAATGGGCCATGTGTTAGGGATTGAACATACTTCCTAAGCCCCTTAATTTGAGAATGCACCCACCCTAGGACTTTACCTTACATGTAAGTTTAGCCATACTCAAGCAATCATTTCAATTGTTGGTTGTGTTTGTTGCTGATCTTGTTGATATAAAGTGCATGAAGCAAAATTCTGAGTTAGATGTCAAACATTGGGAAATTTTACTCAAATTGGTTTCTTACATGAAAAAGCTATGGAGATGTGAATCCCTTTTTGAAATCATCAAAACAAAGGTCCCCCCCCACATTGGTGTGGGTCCTTTATTTCCACATAGCCTTGTTACTCGAGCTTCACCTTACATATAAAACACTTGGGGGAGAAAATTCTTAGTGCATTTGGAGGGCATGTTATATCAATCAATATAATTTCTAGAAAAAAGGAGGGATATTATTATGTCTACTCCTCAAGAATGGGAGGGTTCTTACACCTAATTAGTTAGAACAATTTCCCCCCTCATATGACTCGTGATCTACATATAAACCCTAAACCCTAAACCTTTTGCCCTTGTGCTTTACTATGGGTAAAAAGCTCACATGCGGGGTAGAGGAGGTGATACCCTACACAATAGGTGTGACACCTTTTCTTTCTCAATCTTTTTTTCCATTCTTCCTTCTTACCTTGGAACATAAATAAATTGGAACTAGGCCTAATTAGGCAACAGAGAGACTGGTGGTGTCTGAAAGTGAATAGGAGGAAATCATAAAGAGTTATGGTCTGACTGCATTTATTAATAAGCTTCTGAGATCTAATCTAGAAGATACAAGGATTGGGTTGCATTTATAAGCATGAGATCTGATTCTAGATTTTTACATGGATTAGAGTTGCATTTTACAAGATGCACAAAAGCATCAGATGATTCATATGTAACTTGAGTATTTGTTAAGAGTATGCATGTGTTTTGTGTTGCATTGTCATGAGCAGCAGATCTGATTTAGTTGATCTTGGATTCAGGTTGTTGTATTGTAAGAGCACCTCACCTGGGTTCCCAATGCCCATACCCACATATTTGGGCTTCTAGTAGTATTTTTATTGCATTCAATATAGTGTGTTAATTGTTTGCAATTATGCTTTCCCCCACTCTCCCCTCCCCCCCCAAATTAAACATGAAAAATGGGTGGGAGAGTATAAGGTGAGAGTCTATTTAAATGCAATCACTTGGTCAATCATTATAGCTAGCTAGCTACTCAAGAGTCTTGACATTCAATGGCATTTACTAGCACTGAATCCTATACACATTTATGAACATTACTCTGGCTCTCTCTCTCAAATCTCTGTCATAAAAAAAAAGCATTCTCCTTCATCCAAAATATATTGTGCAGGCTAGATTTCCCTTGCTGCTGCTGCTGCTGCTGCTGGAGAGTTGGTCTAAGAGCATCCCCAGTGGTGTTCAGTATGTGATCCCTGCAAAACATATTTCTCACATCCAAGTTTAGTTATTTACTTCTTTTTTTTTGCAACCTCAGCCATAAAAGTAAAAACTACATCCAAGTTTTAGTTATTTATTTTTTTGCAACCTCAGCTTTAAAAGTAAAACTGGGAGTACAAACACGTGCGAGACAACTAATAGCCAACCACTTGGACGAATCATTATGATTGACCAATCAAAAAACCAGGGAACAGCAGTCACATCACATTTATTACACCCTTCTCTCTCGCAGGTGTGGTGCAGAGCTTTGATGTGCCTATTACCAGCAGTCATTTTGTTTTGGGCGAAAAACAGCCAAAAGCCGACACTGATCCAAGTTTCTGGCCAAAAAATCACTGCTTTTCCAAAAACGAGTCGCCAAGTTTAGCCCAGTTTTTTTTTTTTTTTGGGGGGTTGGGGGAGGGTGTCGCCACAGGCTTGTCTATAGGCTACACATTCAATAGTGTTGTACAAAAAAACTGTCGCCAGTTGTGTCGAAATCTGTCTTGGGACGCTGGCCATTGCTCCTGCACTACAAATTATTAGTTTCTGGTAAAAAAAAACACTGACTACCAGCCTCAGCAAAACCACCCAAAAATGTTGGGCCAAAACCATTTTGTTGAGCCAAACCAACATGTTTTCACTTTTCTTTATCCAATTTTAACGTGCAGAATCACATACTGGATCCTCTCAGCATTTCATTTACCTCCTTCTTCACAATAATTAGATGTAAGAGTGATGTTGTATAGGAAAGAGATTGAAAGACAAATGAATCTTACATTTTTCTTTCAATCTCAAAACAAAATCAATTGCAAGCTCAAACATCAAGAAGCAACGAGGGGGGGGGAAAAAAAAAAAAAAACCCACAAAAA
>Ga0209611_10005728_pt1 | contig 20667 bp, 19 predicted proteins | sample S1TSphgellanicum_3_FD_187693 | JGI IMG/M metagenome (GOLD analysis project Ga0209611, IMG submission 187693) | Host-associated microbial communities from peat moss isolated from Minnesota, USA - S1T2_Fc - Sphagnum magellanicum MG (SPAdes) (version 2) | ecosystem: Host-associated > Plants > Peat...
GGGGGCACATGTAATATCATTTTTGAAAAACAAATCATTCCCCACATGCCCTCTTAGGCGACCCAAAAATTTTAGTTGTCATACAATGGTGGGGGTGTGTTGTCAAGGGCTTTCCAAAAACATATGACATGCCCCCCTTTTATTGCCATAAAAAAGGGTGACCAAAAATATTTCAATCATTCTAAGGTTAACAATTGAAAATTTTTGGTCATTGTAGGATTGGCAACAAAAATCCGTTTTCGATTACCATGTGTATGGGGGGCTATTCGAGTGTTCATAAATTTTTTTTACATTCATCTTGACAAACACGATGAACATGTCAGGACAAACACCAACGTGACCCCTGACGCAAAATGACTACGTCACATCAATTTTGACAACCCTGGATTGTGTGACCACAAAAGTAAACACTTCACTAACTTTCTTTGCCACAACCTATGTTCACAAGCTAAGAATTTTGTCATGCAAAACAAATGTTTACCTTGAAAAACACAAATTAATGGCATTTTAAAACTCCAATGTTTCTTTGAAAAAAATTTCAAAGGCAAATTTGATCTTCATAAATGTCTTTAACTTCCAAGGTGAAAAGTTGCATCTTTACAAGCTTTTGCCCATTCTTGTTTGTCCTTTCCAATTTTTTTGGTCCATGTTATGGTTTTTTGCAATGATGTTTGCACATCTTTTATTGACACCTTTCTCATGGAAGCACAAACTTTTAGATCATTAAAGGCATACTTGCAACACTTGGACATAACATGCCCAAAATAACTACCAACATATGGTTGTGGGAACATTAATGGAACACAAGACACAATGTTTGCCAAAACTTTTGTGAAAATGTTCAAGTTGGCACTTTGTCCTTCACATAAGCTAAATCACCTTATCACATAAATCAAGTTGAATAAGTAGATCTTTCAATTATAAAGCCATGGTAGCCCCTACTTTTTCATGACTTCAAGAATGTCGAAAATAACATGACAAGGAACCCACTATTTGTTAATGTAATTAACCACCAAAGGAAATGTGTCAAATCCACCATGGGACATCCAAAAATCAAACATGGCAATAATTGTGGTGGGCATATTCACAATTAGGGTACCCAAAAAGATAGTCTAACAAAAAAAGGAATTGCAAAAGACTATTTTGGATTTTTATTACATTTATGATTATATAGTGGATTGATATATGATTATAACTAGAATGATGTCATGTTAATCTTATTTTAAAAATCCAAGAATAAATTGGATATAATATAGATGTCCTTTTGAATCCTTTCAAATAATTTGAATCCTTATCTTAATTGTAATTTTCATTTTAAAAGAATCAAAAGAAATGTATTAACTAATGCAATTGACTTCAATTTTCTTTCATGGATAAGTAATGCATGCATACATCTATGTTTGGCAATGTTCATATAATGCATTTGATTAAATAATATATGATATAAGAATTTTGAAGGCTATAGAATCAATTTTGAAAGGGCAACAAGGAAAATGATTTTTTTTTTTTTTTTTCTATTTGGTTGATTTTTTATATTCACTTGGCCCTAAGAGTCGGTAAAATGTGCAAGAAATTTTCATGCAACAAAACATATTAAGTTGTATATAAAAATTTATGTACACATTTTCTGCATTTCTGGTTTTTTACCAAAATATTTATGCATAATTACATATGCATGTGAAATATCACCACCACGATGAAAATTATCATAATTTGAAGTATCCAATATCTTTCACTTAAATTTATTTTATTTAAATTTTATATTTGGAAGATAACAAAAACAAAATCTTTGAATCATGTGTCCAAAAAGGGGTACCTTGATTGTGATTATGCCTTGGTGGCTTCAGTTCAAAGATAGGAAGAACAGGGATTCCATGGTCTTGTTGACCATGTTAGGTATAACTTCACGACATAGTTGTCGCATGTTTGGAAATGTGACCCTCCCACATTGGTGAAGAATTAGTTTCCTATGCCAAATGTTTTCAGTGGAGCTCAAAAGGCAATACCCTTTGGCAATATATAAACACAAATCTTCCAAGAATTGTTGTTGAGCAAGGTCAAACTTCTTGTAAGGTTTTCTAGAGTTGAAAAACTAATTATGGAATGGGATGTTGGAATTTTCCATTTCTTGGAAAACTATTGGGCATGATATGAGAAAGTGGCATCAATAGCAAGTTTTTGGCTTTGGTATAGGTTCAACATAATAGAATGTTTTATAAAAACACAACTATTCATTATTATTGTCCCATGCACTTTGTTATAGCTAACAAGACCTTATGATGTTGAATATTACTTTGTATAAAATCTTCTTGTTAGACATTATGGTAGACAACACATTGCATCCTTTGAGACTTTAAAACATCAACGATTATAGAAGAAACATTAAGTCTATAAAAGACCTACATAGTTTTATGCCAAGGAACCAAAAAAAATTATTTGCCTTTAACTATAGAAGGAGTCATTGTTGTTGAGTGTCAACTTCAACTTGTAGCACCTCCTCCTCATTCAACTCCCTTTCAATGTCTAACTCACTCACGAATTTAGATCGAAAAACATCGTTGCGATCATTCCCAATCCTACTTTCACCAACATCAACATCAACAAATGTAGGTGAACACTAAATGACTAATGTAGGTGAATCTTGTATTCTGATCCTTTCAAACCACCAAACAAATGTGCCATTACAAAGTATACAAAACATTTAAACTAGCAAATCATAGAGTAATTAATGCTAAAAATCAAAACCCTAATCTAGCAAATTACGTAACACCAAAATAATAATTTGGTAAGCCCATGGAACACTAAAACACCAAATGAGCTCAAGACATTGTGATCCAAGCACATAACACTTTGCACCAAGTTCACATCTTAAAACACCACACACCAAGCATAAAATTCAAAACACTAAGCACCAAACACATAACACTATGCACCAAGCACAAGTTACCATGCACTAAGCACAAAACACTGCACACTAAACATAGAACAATGCACACCACACACAAAACATTAAATCAATAAATAAACACTAAGCAAATTTGAAAAAACTTTGTCACCTGTGTATGCTTGTTAAATAGGAAATTATGTTGATATGTGATATGTTCTAAATAGTTCGATATAGGCATTTAGATGTGATAGTAACAATATAAGAAATCTTAATCTTTAAAAGCCTAAGCCTTTTGGAAGATAATTTTCATTTAGAAAAAGTTTCAAACATATTTTTTTCATGAATTTATGCATTACTAAAAAATAGAGAAAATGTAATGCTAAATTTAAAGAACATAGTGGGAAGAATAATTTGGAAAGTTTTCAAAGCATTTGAAAAAACATGTTAGCAAGATTAAGCATCTAGAATGCACTAATCTAAAGGGGACTAGTTTTTGTCCAAAGCTATGACAAACTTTGAGTGCCTTAAAAAAAACCACTAGCAACCCACCCTCACAACAAAAGTTTACATTTTAATTATTCTATGCTTAAATGTCAATTCATGTGAGGCTAAAATGAGTCAAATCCGAGACTTCCAAGGAATGAATACTCGTATAATTTGGTGTTTATGTCCTATCCAAATATGTTTAAATTAAAAAAAACAGCAATATTTTCCTAATACCCATTTGACCATTTAAGATAATATTCTTATCTGACAGATAAAAGAAAAATGGATATCCTTATTTGACAAATATGCCAAAAACATGATATCCACCCAACATTGGTCCATATGAGGATGGTATAAGTTTAAGGCTTGTATGACTTTGTAGGGTCCTTGATGCCAATTTTGATAACAGGTGCAGGTTAAGGGCCACTTTAGATGAGGGTCCAATGAAATAGAGCAATCCTATTTTATGAGAGCCATAAATTGGACCCATGGCCTTGCAATAAGGGTCCAAGAAAGTGGTAAATTGAGCCTCATGTTACATGGCACCATTGGGGGGTGTGGGGGAATCAATCGGTTTGAACCAAAGAAAAAGGGCTAAAAAGGAGAGCTCAAGATTTGAAGAACCAAGATGCAAGCCAGGGTCCAACTCAAGGATTCAATTTGCTTCAAATGAGTCCAAATTGGGTCCTAGGAATTTGGACCCTGGACCCCATCTAAAGTGGCCCTATAATTCTGCTATGAGTGCTAACATGATATACCATCCCAACACTGAAGGCGACCAACAGGGTCCGAAAGGTTTGTTCGCGAGGGTTCGAACTTCGAACCTCCCAGGTTCCTCCCCTTTTGTTTTGTTTTATTGAGAGCCTCGGTTCCTCACTCTTAGCGTTGTGCGGGTTTGGTGCGTTGTGTGTACGCTGACATTAGCAGGGTCGAGAAAGCAAAGCGAGCGAGGCAGCAACGAGGAGCCATGGCGCAGCACACGTGCACCATGGCTTCCAAAAGCTCGTACGCCGTGGGTTGGAGGAGCGGAACATCCTCGGTGCGATCTTCGCAGACCTCGTGTGGCCAGTTTTCAGGGCTGCGTAAAGTGGAGTTTTGTGGCGGATCGGAGAAGAAGAAGCTGCAGAATGGGTTTGCATTTTTGCTGCATCAGGTGGCAGGCGCTGGCAGTGCCACTAGCAAACGGGGAGTTGTTGTCATGGTTGGCACCGGCAAGTTCTTCGTGGGGGGAAACTGGAAGTGCAACGGCACGCAGGAGTCCATCGCCAAGCTCGTGTCTGATCTGAACGCCACACCACTGGAAGACGATGTGGACATCGTGGTGGCACCGCCTGCAATATACATACAGCAGGTGGTGAAATCGCTCGCTCCGCGTATCCAGGTATCTGCGCAGAACGCCTGGGTTGGTGGCGGGGGAGCTTTCACCGGGGAAGTTTCAGCGGAGCAGCTGAAGGACATCGGAACCAAGTGGTTGATCACGGGACATTCCGAGCGAAGGCACATCCTAGGTAACAAGAAGACTCTCTCCCCTTCTCTCAACTGATGAAATGTCCGATCCTAGCTCGAAGGACGTTTCAATGTGCGCATTTTGTGCCGGGGGGGGAGGAGAAAACATTGTGGTCAATGTAACTGCAGTGATCTACGAAATGCCAATTTCACCCCTGATTGTGGTGTTTGTATTAGACTCACACAACCTTTGATTCTTCAATGAACCGGTTGATTTGGTCCGATCTGGTTTAGGGTTTCACTGATTTCTTCTCAGAATTCTCTGATGGATTTTGCTGTTCTTTCTGATTCTGTGTGTGTGTGTGTGGTTGGCAAGGTGAGAAGAGCGACTTTATAGGGAAAAAGAGCGCATATGCCCTATCAAAGAACTTGAATGTGATAGCCTGTGTGGGAGAGAAGCTCGAGGAGCGGGAATCTAACCACACGTTTGATGTTATCTTTGAGCAGCTGCAAGCCTTTGTGGATGAGCTACCAAGCTGGTCTAATGTGGTAGTTGCATATGAACCAGTTTGGGCTATTGGGACTGGAAAAGTGGCAACCCCACAACAAGCTCAAGAAGTACATTCAGGCATCCGAAAGTGGTTGGGTGAAAAATTGTCTGCAGAAGTAGCAGCACAAATTCGCATCATCTATGGGGGCTCAGTAACTGGAGCTAACAGTTCAGAGCTGGCAAAGCAAGAGGACATTGATGGTTTTCTTGTTGGAGGTGCTTCTCTCAAGGGTCCAGAGTTTGCCACCATTGTTAACTCAGTGACATCAAAGAAGGTCGTTGCATAAGTTGATGGTCTGGCAGATTACATCTGTCAAGATTGCACAAGGGGGCTCTCTCCCTTATCTCTTTGAAATAAGCTTGATTGTTCATTTTTAATTTAGACATTGCACATTTCATTCGTCCATCAAATATTTGGTTGGAATAGTTGGTAGGTTTCTCATCAGAGTCAGCAAGAGAAGAGTGATGTACAACAAGAACTCTCACTGCCAGCAGAACTCTCACATGTAATCCTTGATTGAGAGTCTCCCACCTTTGAATATCCAAGAACTCTGAGGGGCTGATTTTAGAAAGGAATGTGATGTCATGGGCATTGAAGGGTTTTTTAGGATGATTCTCAAGGTGAAAAGTAAGTTTATCTTTTTCTGCAGATCTCTTCACTTATCTGCCAATCTGTGTGGATGGGAGTAATACATCACTTCTCAGTTTTGGTATCAACTGCTTTCTCAGTTGTTGCAAGATTTGGATTTCTCCCATACAACACAGAAGCTGTATGATCCAGAATTTAATGGCCATTGGGAGGATCTGCCCAATGTGCAGGGGTGGCTGCAAGCAGGGTCTGAGCAATAGCCACTATCTGATCCAATTGGCACCCAGTGGAGAATCTGCCAGATTGTAAGGAAATTTGTAGACTCTCAATAGAAATAAATAATCTACAAAAATGTACAAAACTTTGTCTGTAATTTCTTCACATTTCTACAATATCAATCAAATCAAATCAAATAGAGAGAAAATCAACAAAAGTGTGAAATCTTGTCTAGAAACTAAACAGCTAAAGGAGTAATCATGATTCTAGATAGCAAAAGTGAGGACAGTAGACGAATCTACTTATATACACCACCCAACACAGTTTCTGCACCTTAAGCAGAGAACTACAGGGCTCTTACAGTACAGGAATTTTTTCTTTACAAGAGCTCCTATGAAATTCAAAAGAACTTCAATGACACATCTCTTGAAATCTTCAAGTTTTCATTTGAGGAACAAGATAGTTGGTTTCAGATCATAACTGCCACCACTGCTGTGGTGTCATCAAGCTTCCCCCCGACATAGCTAGTGTACCCAGCACCATGCGCTGCCACAGCAAAAGGACTCACACCCTGCTTCATGTGTCCCACCTTTTGAGCCAGCTTCACTAGTTCTCTTGCTATCACCTGCCAGTCACCATGCAATCAAAGTGGGTTACACCATTATCATAAGGCAGCTCCATTTCCCCTGTAAACTAGAGTCAACCAAGTGACCCATAAATCCATAATTCAAATTATAATCCAATAATCAAATACAAACCCTGTATTGATTTGCTCATAAACAAAAATTAATACTTCTGGATTTTGACTCAGCACAAGTTTCAACAGGTAAGGCAAAAGCTGTAAACAATAGTAAGTTGTCAGTCAAAATGAGCCTGAACTGCTAATGGAATTACACAGCAAAAGCTGTCACCTTCTCATAGCAAAAACTGGGAAGCTGAGATGAGCTTATGATGGATTCCTACCTCAGGTCCACCTTGAGCCTTTCGAACAGCAATTATGACTGCAACAATTTGTCCCTCAAAGAGATTATCAAAAATTCCATCGGAGCCTAAAACCAAGACATCATCTTTGGTCACTTGAAACTCATATGCCTGCACGCAGTATACACAGCTTATTGTTGTAGCTGCTGGGAGATGGGCATAGAATTTATCAACATGGAAATCCAAGGCAGCATAAAGGAAGATAGCACAAGCAGAGGCAAAAAGCATTTCCAATAGCACACCTTCTCCATATGTTAAAACAACTGCATGCATGAACACACCCCATTTTTCTGGCACTCTCATTTTATGTAACATTCTGGTTTCAGTTGCAAGCCCAAAATATGGCAATACTCACCTCTGCAGTGATTGGGTCATCTCCATTAGTGCCAATCTGATACGGAAAATTGAACCCTCGAACCATTGGTTTTGACTTTGCAACAACTGCTGCATCTCTCACAACAACAAAGCCACTATCTCCAATGTTGGCCACTTGAAGAGTCTGCATCACATGAGAGATTGTTTCTCATTAGGACATGTCTCTCTGTATACATTCCTTCTCTCCAGCTCGAGCAAGGGAATCATGAACCAGAAAACTGTACCAGCCTGTCTGCAAAATCCTTGAGCAACCCAGTAAACCTAAACTCTCAACTCAGCATCTGACTTGTATGAGCAGCAACTGAAAGGTAAAGGGACAAGGTCTTCCCATGTTTTTGGAAAGTGACTCCCCTGTGGACTTAGAACCCAGCACAACACACAAAAAAAGTAATTTTTGCCACTTGAAATATTCCTTTTAACCATCACCTCCTCTGAATTCCTCTTTCCTGTATGCCACTTTTACGACTGAAATAGAGACATAACCTGGTCATAAACAGATGCAACTATGGCAGCTGCTGTGCCCTTAGCCTTGGCTTTCCCAGCAGCCTTCACAAGAACTGACTTTGGGTCAGATGAACCTTTGCGTGCAAGTTCACCACAGTTCCACATGAGCTCTCGCGCATAGTCCCCTGCATTGACTCCTGCCATCATTGCCCCACATCCATCCATAGAACAGGTAAGTGTTGAGTATGTGCTGAAACTATCTCATCACTCCTCTGACCCTCTGGGTGCCCCATCTCCAAAAGAACTGGAATATATCACTAGAAAATGACTTGTTCTCCCACACTAGAAATCGAGCTTAGATGTGAATTTGGATGTGGAAAGAAAGAGAGAGAGAGAAAGGAGGAGAAGCCAACACAATTGGCAAAGGAATGCTAATTTAATGGCAAAAATGCAAGGGACAAAAATGAAAAAATTATATAAATACCACTAAGAGCCCATCCACCCACACCATCAGCAACACCCACCCAATGCACCCCCTCAATGAAGTACGCATCTTCCCCTCCAGTTTCAACCTGTGTGATATACCCCAACATCACACCTGTGAAAACTGAGCATTCAAGAACATCAAAAGGTCCTGAGTCAATGGAAGAATCTAGAGGAAATGGAAATGGAAATGGTGAGGGGAGGATTAGCCACAATAACTCTTCAATATTTTCTGCAGTCATTTCCCAAAAGCCCCAGATCTCTAACATAATATTACCCACATGACCCATCCATCTATCCATACCTTGTTAGGGTGAGGAATCATAGCAGCTGCAGAGTTCAGATGCACATCTTCTTGGTTTCTCTCTTGCATCCTGCAGCTAAAACAATAATCATATAAGTCACAATTCAATTCTTTGTGCTTCCAGCAAAAATGGCATTCAAGGAGGAGACTTTCTAAACTCCAGCACCAAAAGCTGCATCATGATGCAAACTTTAACAAACGAGATAACTGTTTACAAGCAGGATTGGAGAAGTTCTAACCCAATCCCAGCAAAACCTGTCCTGTCAGCAACTTTTGGAGTAGATTGAGTTGATGCAGCACTGCTGTTAGCTTTCTTCTGCATTAGGTGGTCAGACATATCACATGCATGTCAGTTGCAAACTTGCATGCAGGAACTAGGACTAAATAAAGAAACATCTTTCCAGTCAAATCTCACAGGACCTCTCTGTGACAACAAGTCATTCAACATGTGAGAAATCCACCTTTTCATCTATTTCTTCCACAAGGTGGGCTGCAGCAGCGACAATCGAAGATAGTGTTGTTGGATCAGGAACATCTCCAGTATCAGGTGCAATTTCAGAGTCCCCCAGTAGTGCAGTTTGATCTTTCCAAGAAGTTCCAAGAACATCATCGCTTGTTCCTGCTTTTCCAGCAGCCAACTCTCCCTGTAAATCTACGCTCTTGGCCACTTGGGCCTCTTGTTTCTGTAAAGTTTCCATACTCCCCTTTTGGGCTGTAGAAACTCCATTGATGCCAGCAGAATCTATCTCCTTTTCTCTCAGGTCTTTCTGCAAAGTGCTTATTCCATCAACCTCTTCAGCACCAGAGTGCCCCAAGGAATCATTGCATTCCTCATCTGTGCCAAACCTGAACATGATACTCCCATCTGCAAATTCTGCAGGAAACCATAAAAAAGCCCCAAAACCCAAAACCTCAGGTGCACAATTGAACCTCATTGAACATGATATGTAACTGAAAAACACTTTCCACCAAGCTCTTCATTTTACAACTAAACCTGGCAGTCATATAGCTAAAGACTACAGTTAGAATTCAACAGCAAAGGTATTTGTACATTCTTGATTACAATCTTCAGAGCTGCAAAGGATTGCAAGTGAGTTACCTTTCATGTCAAGGAGCACTAAAGAGGAGGATGAGGAAGGATCTTGCAGTGCACACTGCAATGGAAGCAGGAAAGGAGTTGGACGGTTCAGTAACGAGGGCCTCAAAACACAAGTTTTCTCTCTCAGAAGTGGTATATCAGACAGCTGTCTGTGTTGAATTAACAGTGGTAGCATTGGTCTCGGGGAAGCTCCTCCCGCAGTGGCCACTGAGCATTGCCACTGCTGCCACTGGAGGAATCCCCGACCTCCCATTGCAGCTACTCTCACCCCCACCATGGGCATCATTGTTGACCGACAGCCCAACCCGTTGCTCTTGTTTACTTGATCTCTCTCTCTCTCCCCACCCAAGTGCTTCTGCTTTTGTGTCTCAGTGTTTGCTGGATAGCTCGATCAACAGACCTGTTCCACAGAAACAAACACAATTTGCCTTGTTTTGGTATGAATCCTCTCTCATCTCCATCCCTTCAATCTACTGCTAAAAAAACTACACCTGCAAGATTACAGTGGAGCAAATATCTTTTCCAGCATCTCTCACCTCCAACAACAACAGGCTAGTAACTTCAACCGACCAAGAGCTTGCGACCCTAACCCTAACAGTAAGCATTTCTCTCTCCTCCAGAATTTGGCCAAAGTAAGTTAGTAGTGGTCCGCTGCTCACACCAAGCTTCTTGGCACACAAAAACCGAGCAGAAAGAGTCCGCCATCATCCATTCCACACACAAAAACACACAATCCAACACACCTCCTTTTTTTCGTAATCCTCCTTCTCTCATCAAACGACACTCGTCACAATTTGCAACATATCATCATCATCACCTTATCGTCACCATCATCAAATTTTGCTTTCATTCTGTAGAAATGTACTACAACAATGATGATGATGATCAAGAACTTCAAGCTCCAAGGTCAAGCTCCTTGTTGTAGTCGATGCAGATTTCATTCTCTTCTTTTCTCTTGTTGTGCTCGTGTTTTGAGACTTGGGGGTAGTGTGGTTTCTCTGGTTTTGGTTGCAATTCTAAGCTACAAGAAGTTCTATTTGCTTCAAGGAGAATCTGGGATGTTGCAGATGATCGATATGGATATATAGTTTGGAATTAAAGATGAAGAAATCAATCAGATACCAAGAAGCTCCTCCAAGCTCCTCCACTTTCATGTGTACTTTTTCTGAAGTCCAAACTCTGCTTCTGAGTTTGGCATGAATCCCAGCATTTGCACAACAGAATTTGACATGACATTATAAAAGGTTTGATTCAAGAGTGCACCTTGTTTAACAACTGTAGCAAGGAACCAAAACATGGATTACAATGGAATGATAGATTTTCATGCAAATTTCATTCTCTTTCTTTTCTCTCTTGTTGTGCTCATGTTTTGAGACTTGTAGGCGTAGTTTGGTTTCTGTTGTTTTGGTTACAATTTTAAGCTAAAAGAAGCTCTATTTGCTCCATGGAAGATCTTTCAGATGATCCATAGTTTGACATTAAAGATGAAGGAATGAATGAGACACAAAGAAGCTACTCCAAGCTCTTCCAACCTCCTCCTCCTCCACTTTCATATGCAGTTTCTGAATTCCAAACTCTGCTTCTGAGTTTGGCATGGATCCCACCATTTGGACAACAGAATTTTGACATGACATTCAATGATTAATTAAAAAATATGCCTCCATTAACAACAGCAGCAAGGAACCAAAAGATTGGATTACTGTAGAATGGTAATTGTGAAGTTTGTGAAGAGAATTGCTTTTGTCTATTTTGGGGATAGATACTTACATTAAGGGGTTCAAGGTTCAATTATCTGAGTCACATAAATGATAATTCAAAGTTTGATTATGTGATCATTTAGGGTGAAGCTTTGAACACCTCACAATTGTTTTCTCACTTTTCTCAAGATTATTTAGTTGAATATTACAATCCTTTCACCCAGGTGAGAAAGAGAGTTTCAAATCAGCAACGATTTAAATAATCAATGGAATAATATTCAACCATATGGATGTTTCAAATAGTTCATTATTAAGATAATCACTCAATCATAGTCACTGGTGCAGAGTACATGTACTTTCCAGGGCATGTCTATGTAAACAAATATGAGATATAGAGAAGTTCTTAGTACATTGAGTACAAAATTTTTGCTTTTATTGCAAAGAAAATCGAAAAGTACATCATAATCTTATTTTTCATCTTCCCTAGGCCACTTTACAAAAGATATTCGGGTAATCTTGATTGAAAACTTTGTCATGTTATCTAATGTTGCCAAACACATAAGCTAGGTGTTTGTTTTCTTTGAAAAGAAAAATATTTCATTGTTTTAATTGCATATATACTCAAAAGAGGCCCTCACAGGATGACACTAGTGTTCCAATCGAGGTTTTGTACAACACAAACAGGTTTAGGACTGAAACTATGTATGATTATTACATAATTATGAAATCTATGTTTTTGGTTGCAAAATTATTCTCTCATCCTTTTATTGGCTATGCAAATTTCACCATTCTCCTACCATGAACTAAACACAAACAACACCAAAACCATTCAAAATCAAAAGCCTTTCAAAATCAAAACTTCAATTCTCACAAACTTTATATTCATACTATAACTTTGTACAAGTGAAAGTGTTTTTCAAGGTCACAAACACCCCCTTCTATATTAATCAAAAGGAAACTAATCAAGAAACTTTCTAAAACTTATTCACCACATGGTTCCCCAAATAATCAAAAGGAAACAAAATCACATGGTCCCCCATGTGATTCCACAATTAATCACAGGAAACAATATCATATGGTGCACATGACTTGCACATAAATTAATATGTGAAAGTTAATGCACCATAACCAAATTATGGAATCCTACCACTCAATTTACCCCTTTAAACAATTACTTAAGTAATTGTGTAATTACATCAAGTTACACATCAAGTTATAGTTTCATTTTCAACAATCTTTTTAACATTATGAAATTCATGTCAAACCTTGTGTCCTCAAGTTTTAATAACTAAAAGACCTTATTCTTTTGCATCGAACTTTGCAAAAAAAACAACAATTCTTTTCACCAACTTTGTTTCTTTTCAGTTCAAAGCTAATGTGATCAAAACTAAAACCCTAACTAACCTCTCTTCACATTACATCCATTCATCTTACCACATAACTATTTTTTTTTCACACTAATCAAGCTATATGAATATCATAAAATATGAATGCATTATAAATTGAGACCTAATAAGGTGGGCCTCAAAAGTTATGCATTGTTCTTATTAACATCATGACTTCAAATGATTTGTAATTTAAGATTATTCTTAATGTGGTAATTTTAATTTCGTCATATGATTTTAAAATGATATGTTTTTCATTAGAGGTGTAATGGAAGTGGAATTAAATGCAACTTAGTTCATTAAAGTACAATTTATGATGTAAAAATATGTGACTTTTGTTGAAATTTGAAACAATGAAAATAAAGTTTATGGTAAGAAACTTTTGCATTAGGGATAAAGTGTTTTTCTTATATATTTTAAAGTAATGTCAAACACATGAAACATTGAAACTTTGATTTTCTCATCTTCAAATTGGCATTCAAGTCTTTTTCATTTAAAAAATGTTTATATATTTTCAAATTTTGACACATATTGCCCTAGGGACTTTGTTTGGCCATATTAGAAATTCATTACTTGGGTTTAAAATTCTTCAGCTAGGATTCATTGTCAAGTGTGTTAGTTTAATTGTTTGGTTAAGTCTTAGGGTCTAAGCATGATAAAATGGACCAAAAAATACATCCACTCAAATCTCAAATTTTAAATATGATGATTTTCGACATAAACATTAAAAGGTAAATTCAAAACTTTTTTAAAGTCTCATTATGGAAGCCTCCATACTTCCTGTGACTTTTGATTATTCAAACACAAAATTTTAAAAACTTTAGTACAATAAAAATAGGTAACAAGCAAGAATGAAATTAACAATATTATGTTCATTCCTACTTTTATATTATAAATTAAATATATTTCAATTTTATTATGAAAAATGTAAAAGTCCATTAATATGTTTTGCATGTCATTGACTTCAAAATTGAATAAAATCAATATTTAATCTACTTGTAATCTAATTTGTAGGTTGTGACATTTACTTGAATTTTGATGAACATATACAAACCTATTTTAAACCTGGTTTTAAAGCATAGTTATAGCAAAGTAAAAAAACTTCATATAATTAATCATTGAAATAAATAATATTTTAAAATTCAATATACCAAGGCCTATTTGATGGTCACTTTCCATTTATATTACAAGGTAAATTTTTGGTCTGATTTTCCATGCTCGGTTACTTAATTAAGGATAAACTAAATTAACTTAAAGTTGTTTGGGTTTTATTTTGTACCGTTTCAATTGTGAACAAGGTTTGGGATTTTTTTTTGTGGATAGGATATAATCCTAGATTCCAAAACACATGTTTGTTGTTACATTTTTTTATGTCATGCAAATTTCTTTTGCATATTTTATTAGGATTTGTTTTCTATTTTAGGCTTGGATTCCTACCTTGTTGTAAGTGAATCATATTTTGAATCACCAAAAGGTTGAACATGGTGATATCATTTAAGGTATTTTCATGTTATGTTTTGTATTTGTGGTGATAACAATAGTTGTAGATGTTGACATAGGAACACATGACATCATGGAACAATGTTTTTTTTCTAGTCAATTATCGTCAATTTTCGACTTTAAAACAACCCTAACCATTTGTACAAAATGATTTTTCATAAGAAATTACTTGAAAATCTAGGTTTTACATCTAGACCTTATAATATCGTGAATTTACGTTAGAATCACCAACTCCAACTAAGGTTATTAATGGGGCATCATTAAATAGCATAATCTCCAACCATTAATATCGTCAAGCAACCACATCTACGCCATCAAAAGAGCCTATTTGTGATCCACATCTCCCACAATTTGTCGCCTCCATTCTCTTAATCTGTTGCTAAGTTTGTTAACTCCTTGCTCTTTTCTATGTTTTATTCTTGCCAGAAGACTATGAGTTACCTTTGAGCTTTTCCAGCTTCACCATATTCCATGCCCCTTGTTCCCCAACCGTTATTTGTAGTTCTGTTGTGTTCAACTTGTTGTTGGTTTCAAGTTTCAACAGAAGGAAAGGGGTTACTCCAACATTCAATGGAAGATTGATTTAAATGAATAAATAAACCATAGATGATCATTCTTAACATATATTATTACTTTCACTAATTTATTTATTTATTGAAAGTTTATTACTTTGGTTAATATTGCATATTTTCCAAATCAAACAATTCAAATGATGTGTTATTAATGTTTGAGTCATTATGCACTTTAATACTCATTTTTTGGAATTTGAATTTTTGGATTATGATAATGTGAAGCCCTTCAAAAGTAAGTTTTTCATAAACTCAAATTTGGCATCCAAAACATGTTTTTTGATATGACACTAAAATGCATTGCATGTGTTTGATACATTAAAACATGGCCCAAACCCTTTCAAAATGCAACATATGAGTGAAATTTCCAAATAAATTTTTTTTGACCTACTTTGAATGTATTTTCTCACAACAAGACAAACTGGCAAATTTTGCAAAGTAAATTGAAAATTAGTTTCTTAAAAAGTTGATACAACTTTTGAAACTTTCAAAAACTTCAACATATCACATTTTATGCCTTCATGTAGTTCAAAAGGACAATCTCTTAAGGCATCATCTATTTTCTAATTTACTTGTCACAAGTTTGTGTTTTTTTACCCAAGAGGACTATTTTTTTGGTATACTTTAACATGTTCTCACCCCAATAGGTAGTTTAAAGATATCTAAAACATTCAAAACTCATTGTTGTCAACAACACTAATTAGATTTGATGAAAGTTGTGTCACCTTCATAAAAGAATGAAAAAAATCTTTCATTGTTGTCCACGATGCTTATAAATAGTTTTGAAGGAAGTTGTACCACCTTTGGAAAAGAAAAGAAAATCCATTGTCATCAATGACACTAGGTTAGTTTGTTCATATATATATATATATATATAGGAAAAAAACAGAAAAAAAAACAACCATGGGGTGGATGCTAGGATGATAATAGGAGTATAATTAAAACATATTAAAAATAATGACATTTAAAATCATAACCATCAATACATTTATAATGAAATTTACATTATATTACTCAAATGTTATATCATGTAAAATTAAATTATGTTTCATGAAGCTCTAGTTAATTAAAATTAAGAAAAAAAAAAAATTGATAAAAACTTAATGATAAATTAAAACATTCATCCATAATTTTGTTGGAAAATTTATATATTAAAAACATGTAAATTCGACTTATTTTTTCATTCATACATTAGATGAATGAAAAAAATCATTCATATATATTGAGAATGAATGCTTACCTTCATCCTCATGTTTATTTCTAAATTTCCTTACATAACACTCATTTTGTAATTAACTCATTTTGAGTTTTACTTGCATGTATATAGGGGAAAAGGTATTTTACCATCCCAAGTTTCAACTCTATGCTTTAAGCTCAGGTTCTAAACTTATACAACAGCTTGCCTTGTACCTACCGTATTTATGGTTGCTTTTGCTCGGGCTCTGAGCACACATTCTTTCATTACAACATGTTTTTATCATCCCTGGCTACATGTTGTGGCCACTTCAAAGCCTTGAACCCACTGAAATGTTCTTGTTGATTTACTTTCACCATGTCTACAAATTCATCTATGCATTCAACTATTCAAGCTTTACATGAGAGCATTTTTTTTACTTTCCTTTTTCATTTTTGACCACTAAAGAACATCTTTGACGATCAACTGGTCAAAAATGTAGAAAAGCAAACACAATTTTCCTATGATGCTTTTGACTTGAAAAACTCGAGCTTTTTGCAAAATATCTTCATTAGAATTGCTAGATTCATTGAGGGCAATAATAGCTTGATAATTGTCACAAAAAATTTCCACATCATGTTTGATTAGTCCTCACTTTCTCTCTAAGCTTCAAGTTGGATGTTTTCCACTGGAATCTGGTTGATTACAATTGTAATGTGTTGCTATTTGCACTCAAAATGCTTGATTTTTTGGGCCATTCCCTGCGATAGGATTCTACTAAACATGAACAAACAACGACCGGCTTCCTTTGCCACTAAGTTTTTTCCCTTCATGGATTTTGCAGCCACTATTGTATCAGATTCTTTTGTCACCATAGCTGTTACAAGCAACAAAACTCCAACGAAACAACCAAAGAATCAATTGGTCAACATGATTTGACCACCTCTCCAAAGCCATCTCTAGAGCTTGATACAATGCACAAAATGTGGAGCTTGGTGGAAAATTTTCTGGCACCACTATCTTATTTGCAGGGTTTGATGACCATTGGGGCATTCATGAATTGGGATTTTTTATGGGGGCCGCTAGTTTGCAGTTGCAAACTGCTTTAATGCCTCCTGTTGGAGATGCTCTTAGAGACAAAACAGAAAACAAAGTCGAAGATGACCAAAAGCATGGGCACATCAGACCTGCAACACAGGCACAGCCACATTCTCCTCCACATTATCAGAATTCGCTTTGAAAGTTTCCAAGGCAAGTGGTGTAGAAATTGTAGCTATCTTCTCTACACTCTCCAAATTCTATTCCCACAATGCCCTTCCTACTTGATCTGATGATCTCCATGCTCTTTTTCTATTCACCCGTAGCTTAAACACATACAAAGGTTGCTTATTGGTTGTTGTGTCAATCTCTGGAACGCACGATGTAGCAATACTCCTACATATCCAGCTCAATTTGTGGACCTCCGCAACTCTCACATTCCCGTGCTATATTGCAAGATCGACAACAACAACAATGATTATCTGCATTACAAGTTTTGAATTGAAGTGCTTGATCTGAACAGAAGACCAACTAGATACAACAGCGAAGGAAAACGGAAAACCCACAAGCAACCAGAAAACGAAAGAATTGCACCTCATTCTCAGCAATTCACGCAATTGAGTGTTGGAAATTCGCGTTCCCAGGGATCTCAATGCTGCAGACCACACAGCGGCAATCTGTTGGTCGTGTTATGGCCGCGATCTGGAGCGTCATGCGCAGCGCCACGAGAAATCGTTGAGTCAAGGTGGGACCGCGCCAATGGGAAACCCAAGTTAGATCCTGGTTAGGATCTAACTCGGGTTAGATCTAACCAAGGATGTAAGTTAGGTTTGACGGTGGTTAGGATCGAACCAGGGATCGGAGTTAGATTCGACCCTGGTTAGGTTAGGTCGTGTCTCTCGATCGTTCCCTCTGAGCTTTTCCTCTACCATTGTCGCAGGATTTCAATCTATTTATCAGTTTTTCTTTTTGGAGTTGTCTGCTGTTTTTTCTATTGCAGAGGAGCAGTGTAGAGTGGCTGTTTCTCTATCGCCTGAGTAGCAAGGAAATTATCCGGGAAATCCTTTGGAGTTTCCGAGAAAACCTGCTCCGCACGTCTGAAGGTGTTGTGTGTCTGTGTGTGCCGTGTCTCCTACCGTGGTTGTCGGTGTAGAACTTGAAGAGTTTTTCAGCTTTTTCCCCCATTGAGCAGTCGGTTGTTGGAGGGAGCTCTGTTGCAACGTTGGCTTGGAAGTAGGGGATTGAATCAAAGGCGAAAGAAGCGTCCTTCTTTTCCTGGCGTTGTGTTTTTTTTCGTCTCTCGCGGGTGTCGCGGCGGGCTTTTTGTCCTAGCGTGTCCCGAAAGAAGGGTCTTCCTGCTTGCGGCGTTTTCTGCAGTTTTTGACCTGTCGCGTGTGCCTTTTAAAAGAGGATTTGTGATCTTGGTGCTGCGATTTAGAATCCATGGCAGCTTTCAATCCTCCGACAAATATGGATTTCTCTATGGGTTCTACAGAACAGAAGATGTCAATGAGCCTAGGTAAGCACTTCCGCTTGCAGTTCGTTTCCAAATGAAGCTTGTTGAGAGAGGTTGTTTTGTCAGATTTCCTCCTCGGTTGTTAAGGGTTAAGGTTTCCGGCCTCTCTTTCTTGCCGTTTTCCTAATTGCGGAGCCTACACTATGTGGCGATATCCTCGTTGGCCGTGATCTTGTTTTTTCCTCCGTACATCCTAGTGATGTTGCGAGTGAGAGGAAAGAGACGGTGCTGCCGGAGTAGAGTACCGCGTCTGTCACTAGGTGCTAGAGAATAGTTCTCTTCCCTGACGGAGGTCTTTACTTGTGTGCTCAATGGGTATGATGCAGATGACATCATAAAACACACCAAGAAAGAGAAGGGGAAGATGCACCATGCTGCAGTAAGTATCATAACTCGGTAGAATAGATTGCTTTCTTTCAGAGCACCCTCGAATCTTTCGCTTCTTCTCTTACACTAAACTCTGTTTTGTATTAAGTTTTGTACACCGTGTTCCTTTTTCGCAGATCAAGAATGGGAACAGGAAGCTAAATGGTCCAGGGGCAAAAGCTGCCCTTCAGAAGTCAGTGGCTTCACGCTCATCAAGCATGAGACAGGTTGGATTGTCTGCCTCTACTACCTATTTGATCACCAGACCTGACCAGGAGACTTGATAGGAAGCCATAGTTGCTTTGCAGGATTTGCCTCTGGATGCTTCTGATGGTTTCTCTAAATATTCAGTAATGAGGGCATTGTAAATATGCTGAACACTTTTGCCTTGTTTTGATGAGCAGGGAAAACTTGCTCAAGCAAGATCCAACAATGGAGGTGTAAGTTTTCCTGCAACTCAGGCTGCCTCAAAGAAAGCTTTTGCTGCTCCGGTCAACACAAGAAGCAGGCAATTCATGAACAACAGGTGCAGCTTTTTTACACTGTAAAATTCCCTGATGAATCTAAAGTTCTTAGGTTCTGTACTTGTGGCTTTTCCTTTTTCAATGTTGGAAAGCACATATAGTGAGAAAGCAAACAAACTGCAACAAACAAACTTGCAGTATTGAATGCTATGGCTGTTCAGCTTCAGCAGTCTACTTAACTTTCTCTTGTGGGTTTGCAGTGAACCTGGACGGAGAAATGCTCCAGGAAGGAGGCGCAATGGCCAGAAACTTGCAAACACATATGCTGCTGCTGCTGGAAACATGAAGATCTTGGTTGTCAATAACCCTAGCAAGTGAGTGGCTGGTGTGATTGAAGATTCTCGATCAAATCCTCTCTTAACAGCTACCAGATTTCCTGTGTAGTGGTGTTGCTTGTTTGTGCATGCCGCTTGTGCTGTCTGCCCTGATCCACTGAAGATACTCCTCATCAGTGGAATTTGTGGCTCGATGACACTCTTGGCCAATATTCTTGAAGATGGAGATGGTTGTAGAGGTTCTGCTGGAGTCTTCTAGCAGACAGTATCTAAGTTTGTGTCATGAAGGTGGCATATGATCAAGGGCCCCTTTTTTCTCCTGACCATGGATGCAAGTATATTGGTGATAGCGGGCCTTGGAAGGAATTTTTTTATTGATTGAAAGCTGCACCCATCATGCTGCACATGGTCTTGACATACACATGTGGTGCCCACAAGTGATAGAAGGTTGCACATCTGGTTTGCATGAAGTTGCAATTGCATCTCTTGATTGAGGAGTGCATGGGCTTGAACACTACCAGACCCAGTTGATGACTCCAAGGACAGAAGGTGTCTTTCTGGATACCTGAGGATTGAGCCTCTGTACAAACAAGTTATGAGTACCTTGGCGGTTTATTTCCATACCAAAGGATCTCCAGCTGCTACATTTTGGATATCTCTCTAAGCTTTGAACAAGAGGAACTTTCTTTCTTCTTGTAACTTCCATTCTGTACTTGAGCCTGCATCACAGGTAGAAAGCTTGTCCAGATGGGCAATGTGGTAT
>Ga0209611_10005729_pt1 | contig 20666 bp, 14 predicted proteins | sample S1TSphgellanicum_3_FD_187693 | JGI IMG/M metagenome (GOLD analysis project Ga0209611, IMG submission 187693) | Host-associated microbial communities from peat moss isolated from Minnesota, USA - S1T2_Fc - Sphagnum magellanicum MG (SPAdes) (version 2) | ecosystem: Host-associated > Plants > Peat...
CCTCTTTTTCTACTAACTTTCTTCATAACTATCTCACTCCTTTCCCTCACCCATCAACATGAATATGCAAATGCAAATGTTCATGATATTATATTAATTTAAATTAAATTAAATTTGATATTGATGTAAATAATGATGATATATTGAAAACCATATGAAAACATAAGGTAAAAAAAGTTGATCATCACTTGTAATGCAAAGCAACACAAAGCCCAAGTTAGATCATTTATACAAGACATGAAGATGTGAAAATAAGAAGTTTAATCATATATTTGGAAGTTTGAAAATGAACTTTCAATTTGTGAAAAATTATCAATATGATTGTAAACTTCCATTTCAATTGTTTTAAAAGGTATTTCAATTTATGCCCTAACACCTTTTAAAAAGAGATCCACTACCACATTTCCAAATGACAACTTATTCTGTCTTCTTAAACATACGTGGGAAATATTTTGTTGATTATTGAATAAGGTTGGTAACAAAAAAAAATCAATCAATGAATCTTAGTTTGGTGCTTTAATGGATTCATGGGTTGGAAACTTTTTTTACATAACAATATTTACTTTTAAATGAATATGGAAGGTTGAAATGTTGTTACCATACATGAACTTTGTAATTTGAAGAAAACCATTGTTAATCCAAAGTGGCATAAAGTACACATACCACACCTTCTAATCCAATTCTGAACTTATATGTAGTTATCATACATAAAATGATTGATAAACTATTGGGTTTAACATTCTTTTGTAGGTCCACAACTCAAAAACAATGTAGAATTTGCACAAAGAAATAAAACAAAATGATTTTTCCAAGCGATAAAACAATTTTGATTTCACTAACTCTTTTAAGTGAGAATTTCTTGTGACTATGGTGGCATCAAAGCTAGTATAAGTTAAACACATTTAATGTTCACTAGTTGTCTTGTCTTACCAAAATGAATTTTGATTTGGAATTTACTTCAATGGGATGGAAAAGTGTTTTTTGGTCCACTATTGTTTTTCAACACCATATGCACAAATGATAAAAGTGCCAAGCATATTTTCAATACCCTATTCGCCAATTTACATTGCATTTATGTTCTATTGAATTTGAATTCAATTCAATTTAAGAATCCGAATTCAATCCAATGTAAGAATCTAAATTGAATTCAATGGAATTTGAACTCCATTCAATGTATTTCAATTCAATTCATGAAAATCAAATTTCAATTTGATTCAAGTTGCATGCAATGTCATTCACTATTCATAATAAAATTTAATTTAATTTTCACAAAAATAAACTCTTTAATTTTTTCATCATTTCATTGTCATTGTAATGTGTAGCAACATGAACTTGAATATAATAACTTGTAGCAATATCATATTAAGACCAAACCTTACAAACAACATGTTTACAAATAAACAAGTACATAAAAAAAGGCAAACATCTTTCATTTCATGAAAAAAATTGTGCAAATACAATCTCTTCAAGCTAGTGCTTTTTCCTTCCCTCTTCAATTCTCTTAATAAAAACTTGCTTTTAACCAACTTTCATGGCCTGAATACCATTTGGTTTCTTTTCCTTCTTCCATTCTTCACACATAAACATTCAATTTGCAAAATCGTATCAACCCACACAAACACCAAATGCCTCAAGATCACCCATATTTAACAATTTTGGTGATAACATTAATCTGTTCTTACACAAGTGGCAATTGTACTTCAATTGAACAAATCTTCACATATTCCTTTAATTTACTAACCAAGGAGTCACTAGTGTTCACTTGCTTTAATTTTGCTCCTACATTGCATGCCCAAACATATCCCCACAATGCATTTAATTAAAATTTTGACAATCTTTTGTGAGGAAGGAGTTCTTACAAAAATGTTTTATATTTTTCATTGAAAATTTGAAAATCCCAAACAATTAGGGTTCACCTCTTCTAATTTTTACATCATTTGTTTTTAGATAATGTCATTCCAAAACAAAGAATAAATCCACACATATTCTTTTCTTTGATTTGTACAAATTTTTAAATAATATTCATACTTCCATTAAACCAAATGCAACCACAAAAAAATACAAATCTACATAATAATTAAAATGAGGTTTATTTATTTGTGCCATTCATACTTACTTCTTTCAAGCCTAATTATTTCACTCCTTTCACCAACCCACTTATACAAGAATGGAATTGGGGATTCTTGGAACTTGTTTAAAGATGTGGTAAGATGTGTGGGAATCTTAATCCTTCATAATAATAAGTTTGTCGGTTAATAAGATGGTGACATCAAATGGTAGCTTGTATTCCTTAAATTTTAACCTTATGAACCATTTTTATATTTCAATTGGTGGTGGAAAGGGTTATAATCAATTATGTGGTGGCAATAATCTGATTTACTGCCTTGGCAACTTTGACACTAATTATATTAGTTGTAGAATTTTTGTAATTTTAAAAAAAAACATGTTTAGAAAAAAAAATCTTGTGAAGAAAATAATAAATGTTTTGGAATATTCAAGAATATTTTCAAAATGAAAACATTTTTGGGATGAAATTTTCAAATTTATTTAATTATTTGACAAGCATGTGTTCTAGTTATTGTTGTACACAATATGTCTTAATTGCACAAATACATGGATATTGTTGAAATTGGAATTTGACAACTTCAAATGAAATTGTTTGAGTCATTTTTTGAAATGACATAATATTTAAAGATCATGTGCAATAGCTTGAAATTTGTAAATAACCATGGCAATATGGGGAATTGTGTAAACATTATTTTTTTAATTAATAATAATCGACAACAAGAAAGAAAAGAAATGCAATCATAATAAAAAGCACCACAAAACTATAACTCATATTTATTTTACATGGGTTTTAATGACAAGGCAAGTTAGTGAAAATGTATGATGTTTTATAAAGCAATGTTTATAAGATACCATTGTTGCATTTGGATAATTTTGAAATGAATTTATTAAGTTTAAAGCATGAAAAAAACATTTAAAAAAGATTATATCTAATGTTAATAAGCACAAGTTAAACATTATACCCATCACAACAACAAAGAAAGGCCAATCCCAATTGCCACATCAACATGTTGATACCTTTTCATCACTACAAAATATCTTTTGTAATTTAAAAATATTCAAATCATTTTTCACCATTAAACATGGATATTATAAGAACAATTCAAAATTTCATGGTTGTTTTATAAGTGAAAAAAGATGGTCTTGTCATTGTTAAATGTGTGTGTACAAGTGCACTTAGAGACTCTAATCATTTTTTGTTCATTTTTTAAAGTTAAAACTTTCACTTATTTTATTTTATTTTAGTCCTTTGATGTAACGATGATAAATCCTTGTAGTACTTTAATCATGTGGCCTCAATGGTGATTAGACTTGAATGACAAGTTTAATCATGTGATCCCAATGATGATTAGGGGAGGCTAGTTGTGCACAACCAAATGATGTGCATGATTACATGACTTTAAATTTGACACATATCATCCTATCACTCATAGTTGGTATAGTTTGTTGAATATATTGATTTTTTTTATAGAAAAGGTGCAAGCATACTTGTTTTCAATATTCCAAAATTTTGACAATTAATACTAACTAAAAAAAATTCCTTGAAATCATGAAACAAGTTGTGGTAAGCTAATGGTTAAGCTAGCCATTTTTAGCCTAGTAGGTAGGAAGTTCAATTCTTCAAAATTTTGGCAATCCATCTTCATATTTTAAAACTTTTACACCATTCACTTGTGGGAATTAATTTAATAGTGACAAGTATAATATTCACAATACGCCTTAATAATGGATGTTTGGTTTTGGCATTATGTTCATAGCACTATGATGCACCCCTAGGTAGGATGTTTTGTTGGTTGGCCTTTAGAACATGAAAAATTATATTAAAATTTTTTTTTTAGACAAGTCATGCATCATTGGAAAATGTTGGCTTAAAGGAAAACCTGAAAAAAAATTGTACATTTTTAACAAAAATTTATGAAAAGATAAGGGGCTTACTACATTTATAAATAAACATGAAAAAAAAACTTATTATCAAAGTTTAACACATTTATTCATAAATAAGGCCTCTCTGTAAAGATTTTTTAAATTTATAAATAGGTAACAAAACAATACCCTTTGAATGTAAGTAATATCCAATAAATACAAAAAAAGAACCTCCTTAAGGTGAATGAACCAAATTCACAAAGCGTATCACAACTTGGACGTGGAGATGAGTCCACCTCTTCTCCTATAATATATTTAGTGACTAACATTGTGGGTTGCATCAAAGTGGCACAAAGATTTGGAACTCCCAAGAAGGTGTTTTGAAAATTTTCAATTTCACCCAAGTTATGATTCTTGCAAACTTGTGGGTTCATAACTTTCGCATAAAAACTCCTATTGAAGAACTTTTAAAGAAAAAAAACCCTTGTACAAATCTTTTCAATGCCATATCACATTTTAAATTCAAAGCTCATTTGATTGTAGTTTCTTGGGTTTTAAGTCAAGTTGACAATTTGATTCATGATTTTTTTTCGGCCATAATTCATATATCACAACTCCAAATGAAAAATGTAATCTCATTTTTGATATCTAAATTTCAAGACCTTTCTAATGGTATATTGGAAGCCCAATTTGGACCAAATTTTTTACTTCCACTTTTGTTTCAAAAATTCAAGATTCATATTTTCAAAATGAGAAAATCACTTGGAAAGTGTTGGGACTCATTTTCTCACTTTTTTGTAGTATGTTCAAATTTATAGGAAATTTACTCAACCCACTTGCCTTTTTCATGTTTTAACCTTGGTTGAATTTAAGTTGTGAGCCCAAGGCTAAGGTTGCAACACACGACATTTTGAAATCATTAAAACACCAATCACATAACAAGAAACATCATTAGATAGATTCCTATAAATAACTCAACCCATGCATACAATAAATTATGTTGATGACCATGACTATGTTCAATCTTCTTATCCTCGTTATGACATGATTACAAGGTGAAATTTATGTGGATGTTGAAACCATTATTTGTGATTGCATTACATTCAATGCGAATCACAAAATTTTGTTTCAATCAAATTGTTGGATTTACAAATTTTGCTCAAGGCACACAACATAATATATTTGTGATTTAATGTTTGATGCATTTCCAAATTGCAATTGAGGACTAAAAAAATTGTGCATATTTTTATTCCAATTCATGTTCAAAATTTGAAGCACTATAAGATGTTCATTGAAATCTAGTGTCATTTGTAACCCATAAATGTTCAATGAGAGTTGTTTTGAAGTTAAAAATAAGTCTTTGCATTTTCAAGCTCAAAAATCGTGTGTTTACATGTGTCAAATGAAAGGCCTTTCTTGACAACAAAAACATTGTTATTAATGAATTTAAAAAATATATATTGTTGCCTTCATTTTCAACAATCATGTTGTAAAATCACACAAGTCATCATGATGTTTGAAAGCAAACATGATATAAGGAACCACATTTGCCACTGAGGGTGATTAATTAAAAAGTAATAGGTTTGTATATGAAAATAATGTGGTAAACTATGATTGAGTAAAAAAAGGGATAAATTAAAAATCCATGATTTTTATGGTGATAAAAAATAATCATGATAAATTTTTTGTTTCATTATACTATTATGTAAAGTGTGGGTAATTATTGTCCATGTTTTTCTCATTTAAAATGCATTTGAAGCCATTAAAAAATTAAAAAATAATGAAAACACCAATTACCTTCAATGGGGGTTTTAAAAAATGTAAAAGAGTTATGTACTAAAAGTGGCAATCATCTGCAACCTGATATAACTAAAATTGGCTATTAAAAAAATATGAATTGAAAAAAAAATCCTTATATTTTTTGGATACTTAGTTCAACCATGTTTAAAAATACTATGATTTATTAAAAAAATAGATTATCTTTTTTAAAAAATCATTGAAATTGCAACAAAATATTTACAAATTTTTTATGAAAAAATTGTTCAACATAATATCCAAGAAATATTTTTATTTAAACAAATTAAAGACTTGCAAGATATTTTGGACATTAAAACATGAAAACTTAAGTACTGGTAATAATTGTGGATTTTATTAATGTGATTTCATTTGTTTTTTATTGGGCTAATGTCCCATTGTTTGCAATGATTTTATAGAATAACAAAGTGAAATTGCAAAAAACCTAAAACATCATTCAACATTTTTTTTCACACCTTCTTGCATCTCTACAAAATGTGATCCTTTCTCATCTTTGGTTTATGGATAGTCTAAACAGAAAAATTCATTTAAATATTATTTACAAGGAAATTATATATCAAATATGTGATTCCATTTACAATGAAAATCAATCATATAGTATAAAATTTCCATATATTTGAAACTAAAGAGACCTATTCAATATATTGATTTGTTATTTCCCCTTAGCAAACCAAAAAACAATGTGAGATATAAAGGGAATTTAGAATGGCAAAACATAATGCGAGATGTAAATGAAATTGTTCCTAAATTTGCCATTTTTATTTTGAAATTAATGTTACTAAATGACTTGGCAAATGTTCCAGTTCTAATGCATGCAATCAATTGAAGCAAACATACTTGAAAATCCTCTTGCTTCATTGATCCTAATGTACTTCAAGAGGTCAACCCTAATAGGTTGCTTCAAGTACATGGCTTTAAAGCATGTTTTCACATTTGAAGCAAATCCCTTCATACCTTCAAGAGTCAGGTTTTCTCCTAGCCTACCTTACTCATTAGGGGTCAAGCATAAACACTCCATATGCAAATGTTCGAAGTGTAGGAATGCACTTTTGAATGGTAGACAACCCAAGAACTCTTACAACATCTTTCTTTTGTGAAAAATTATGAATCATGTTCAACAATCCTTTCCATGATTATGAGAAATAAAGACATTTTCATCTTGTGTAATGACCTTTAAGCAACCTACCATCATACACAAGTGTTGCATAAAAAGAGTCCAAATACATCCAATAGGTGTTCAATCTGCATTTACCTTCCCAAGTTGTGTGCCCTCTCTAGCCTAGATCCATGTCAGTGCTTTTTAAAAGTAATTTGATTACCATTTGACAACAATTGCGATCGATGAAAAAGAAGGCCCTTGCAACATGAGCTCCTTGCCTCATCATCATTCAAAAGGCCATTAATTTGGGCTTGCAAATTTTGCCTCAACACTTGTGCCATCTACAATTTAGAATTTGTTGTAAGCGAATGTGCAAGTTGTAACAAAGAAAAGAATTACAGCCTAGAGAATGAGAGTTTGTTGGTGGAACTATGTAAATTGTGACCAAAAAAGCCTGATGCAGCTCGTAGAAAGTGATGTTTGCAAGTGACAGTGCAAGTCATGTAAAAAAGAAGAGTTGTTGTGGTTGGAAAGCATGATGTTTGCAAGTGATGGTGCAAATCAAGTTGAAGAGAAGAGTTACTGTGGTTGGAAAACATGATGTTTGCAATCAAAGATGCAAGTCACAATGAAGAGAAGTGTTGTTTGCTACATGTTGCTACTTCCCAAGTTGTGTGCCCTCCCAATGTGTGTGATGTCCGTAGGTGAAGGTGTAAGTTGCCTCCGAAGAAAACAAGCCACACAAGAGGTGCAAAACAAAGAACAACCATGGGATACATGGCAAGAGGCTAATGTGGCTTGTTTTAATGTGGTTGGAAAGTCCTAGTAAAACCCTAAGGATAGTCTAAGGGACTAAAGAGAGGCAGACAAGGCCATATGAAAACCATTATATATTTTGTTGGGGGCCAAAAGCCCGCTGTTTTCCTTTCTCAAGGCTAGAAAACTTTTTCAGGCAAACACTCTATTGAACTCTGTACTTTGACAATGTGTTTTGCATGACCTGTTTTTGCTTCTAGTTCTCAGTCTTTTTTTGGTTTTCATGTTTTGCTCAAGAGTAAAAGCAAAAGCTGATCTTAAGTCCTAAAAAGCAGAGCAAAGCCCCATCTCTCTCTCTCTCTCTTCAGTACAAGTCCTGGACTCTCCCACCCAACAGAGAAACGGAGGATATGGATAGACATGCCTTCAAAAGTCATCAAATCCCATGCTACCCACCTGTGAGGTGTGTGTGTGGAGAGTTGTTGATGATGGTAATGATGATCATCTTATGCCTTCGTTCATGAGGAGATGAGAGGAGGAAAAACTAATGTTCAGACAATGAACCTCTTGGAGCATGTGATCTGCATTTTCATGGATGTCAAAAATTAACAACCCATCATCATCATCATCATCATCATCAACTCTCCACACACACACACACACACACACATTCTTTACCATTTACTCATGTGGGTTGCCATCTTCTATTATTATGAACAGCAAAAGGAGGAGCAGGAGGAAATATAGCAGCAGCAGCAGCGGCAGATTTGTCTGCAAATAATGAATTCATTCGGAGAGTATGTCATTCAAGGAGTCATAACAACTGAAGACATGGTGGAGTTAATAAGCAGAGTGTGCTCTTAAGTATTATGAATATAAACATGAATGCATGCATGCATGTATGTATATATGTATGTATATATGTATGTAGGTATTTTTATTTTATTTTCTTCTCTTCATTTCCTCACCCCATTATTTTCTTGTAAAGGTCTAGCTTTTTCTAAAAGGTGTATAGAGACATCACATTACAGCATGAAAAATTTCATCCATTTCTCGGGCAGGCTTTACGATTTGTTTCGTAAAGCCTGCCTACCCCATTCCGTAGGGTTTACCAGAATACGGGCTCATGTTTGACTCTGCCTGGCAAAGGCCCTTATTCTGGTAAAAGTCCGCTGGTAAAGTCCCTAGCCTCAAGTATTACTTACTATACTGGCCACAGTGAACCAGCACCCACCAGTGCACCATCAAGGATGGATGAGATGTGATCAGGAAACAATTTTCTGTTGGGTTCCAGTTCCCTAGCAAACCATGGGTGGTTAGCTCAGTTGGTTTCGTTACTACCTACGAACTAGGTAGGTAGTAAAAACAGCCCCCCCTACCTACTATGTGTAAACTATCTACGTACCTAGGAGTACCCTATTTTTTGTTACCTACTTGTCTATATGTTAGACCTACTTCTTATAGAATGGGTTACCCAAGATGAAACTGGGTAGTAACTCAGTTGAGGATCATCCACAACCGAGTCATAACAGGCATCCAGTGGATGGTGCACTGGTGGGTGCTGGTTCATTGTGGCCTTACTTACTACTTTGGTCCAGTTAAACCTTCAAAACCAGAGTCTCGTACTGGTGGTATCAGGGTCCAAGGCTGATTTTTGACTGGTATGTGGCAGGTATAAAAACCTGGGGTATTGGTACTGGAGAGTCTGGTATAAGGCAGACAGGCATGTAATGTACCTTGGTATTAGGTACCTCAGGGTCGTACCCAACTGGTAATGTTTCTTCCATACCCAACTGGTATTGTTTCTTCAGTACCCAACTGGTAATGTTTCTTCAGTACCCAACTGGTAATGTTCTTTGATACCAGTACTATATACCCAGGTTGCACTCTATATACCATTATGACATTGGTTTTGAAAGTTGAAAACCAGCAAGTGGACAACAACACTGACACAAAGCTCTTTGGGTCCGGATCTAGTAAGAGGCTGAAAGTGCAGTTTGGTTCCCCTTTGAACTGACCAATATAATATATATATATATTGGTGCAAAACTGAAAACACTCTTTTATATTATTTTTTGATCTTGTAATGTTGTCTTTGAGAAAATATTGTTTTTTAAAATTTTAGTTTTACTACTACTACTAGTAGCAAACTACAATGCAAATGAAGTGTTTGGTGCAAACTTCAAAACACTCTCTTCTTATGTATTTGGTTTTTAAAAAAAATTGAAACAAATGGAATGAATCCATTGCAGGAAGAAACAGAACACTTTCTTATGTTTTGATGTTATGATGTTTTCTCTGAAAAATTAAAATAATAATAATAATAAAATAATAAAATAATATATATATATAGTTTACTACTAGTCACATACTACCATGCAATGAAGTGTTTGTTTGAAGCATATGACATTTGCAATTGCTTTCCAAGAGAATTATTGCATTGAAGTTAGGAAGCTTTTGGATTCAATGGATGATGGGTCCATCTACCGTAGTACCTGAACGATTTCAGCAACAAACTGCAGAACAATTAATTAAATTTTAAATCTTAATTTTGGCATTTGGTTTTTTAATTCTGAAAATTTTGACAGGTAATGGTTATAAAAAATAATAAACTTTCTCTTTTAAGGTTATGAAATAGTCTAGTGTGTCTAGACTCAGTTTGCGGGTTTCAAACCTTCTGGTTGAAATTTTGATTTAATTAAAAATTTGACACAAATTATAAATAATTTTTCAAAAATTTGGCAAAACAAAAAATAATTTAATTTATGTTGAAATCCTTCAGGTACTATGGTATTTTGAGTTTGTATGAACTACCATCTCTTTGCAATTGGACACTTGGGAAAAAACCTTGTGGGGGGTTTTTGTCGATCTCATTTTTTCTTCTTTCAAAGAATATCAGCATTGTGTTCATGCACGTGAATAATAAGGCAATTTTTTTCTTTTTTCATGTGGTTTTTCAAGTGACCTTGCCATAAAGAAGAATGTGGCACATAATTTGGGAATTTTGAGTTTGTTGGTTGTGAAGATAGGAGAATGAGTTCCGAGGATGATGAATTATTTTCTTACTCTCATCCACCACAATTGACATGAACAATTAGTTAAAGGGATTTGTGGGGAAGGGATTGGTGAAGGTTTGTGAGGGTGGATGGGATATGACAGAAAAATTTCAGACTCAATGGATGATTTAGCAAATTCTCCCAGCCAAACCTAAATAAGAAAAGCCCCCAATTTCAGGATCACATTAAATGAGTCACTTGAAAATTTGGATGGAATCCAAAAATCATTCATGTAAGACAGTCTTCTAGAAGCAAGTGATCCACTTTACATGGATGGAAAATGTGAAATGGGGCTTGGGGAACATAAAAACAATCAACACAAGCATTATTACTACTCCAGATAAGTGATTTTTCTTTGGAATTTTTTTTGTTTTTTAATTTAAAAATGAGGAGAATTTTGGTGAAATTTGGGGTTTTTTGGTAAATTCGACTAATTTTACTAATTTTTTCGAAAAACTCACCAAATTTTTGAATCTAAAAATTGGAAAAAAAAACGCTACTTAAGATTGGTTATGAGAATATTTCAGAATTATGACAGAAGAATACAATTTTATGATGTACAACTTAACAGAAATTTCAGAATTACTAGTGTGGCCTATGCCCTTGAGCACATATTGTAATATGGGATGAATTTTTAAAAGGCAAATGGTACACCTCCTTTAACCTAAGTTTGAAATCCAATTCACATTAAAAATATAAAATTTGATTATTATTGAATTTTTAATGACACAAATTACTCAAAATTCTATAATCTCTTTGGTCTAAAAATTATAAAATCACCTCCATGCAACTCTCCTCATCAAGAGCTTTCCAAGTTCCAATTTCCAAGAGCATGCCAAAGTTTCCTTGTAATTTTTAAATTTGATTTTATTAGATTTTCAATCACAAAAAATTCAAAACTCAATAAATCTTACTTGGGGGCAGGTGTGTGTGTGTGTATATATATATATAGATTTTAAATTTTTTAAGTTTTTAAAATTTAAAATTTTTTTCCCCCAATTTTGCAATATAACAAAACTGGCGATCATCCTTTTCTTTTTCCCAATTTTGTTATGTGACAAAACTGGTGATCATCCACAAGAAGATTTGGCCAAATTTGGCTACAGACCAGATATGAAAGTAGAAATTTTTTAGAATCCTTTTTATATATTTGGCTACCTGCTGAACTTGTTGTAGAAATCTGGCGAATTAGGGGACTCAGTTTTAAAAAAATAAAAAAATCCTTTTTATGTGTTGATATCATATTTTTCAGGTTAAAAACAAGAGAATTCGCCAAAAAAAACACTGGGTGAGATAAAAATTCAGGTGGGATACATCATACAAATTAAAACAGTGTTTTATATTTTGACAGATTGTGGTGTGTTTTTTGACCCAAAAAATGGGGGAAATTTTTAGTTTTAATAGTGTAAATTCGACTAAAAAATTACTATTTATTGGAAAAATTCGCCAAATTTTCCATATGAGAAGATTGAAAAAACTAAAAATAAATTCTGGTAGGCAGCCTAACTAACAATAAGAAGGGGAAAATATATTTTCCAACAAAAATACAAGAAAGCAAAGAAAATAAAAAACCCAAAAAAAAGAGAAAAAAAAGGGAAGTAGCCTAAAATTGTTAAGATTGAAGTAGTAGTCCATAGTAGCTAGGGCTAAACTTGGCCCCGAACGCCATGAAGTTAAAAGCGCGCCAAAACAATGGGCCTGGCCCCCTGCCTTTTTCTCTGCCTGCTTTCCCTTTCTCTTTTCGCTTCTTCTTCTGCCGCCATCCAGTCTGTTTTTTCCCTCCCTCTAATTTGGTCCCCACTCCTACTAAATCTACCGCGCCTGCGGCCAGACTCTGCCATTTCCTCTCTCTCTCTCTCTCGCATACCCATTGTGCGTGATTTTTGTTTCTCCAATACTCAAGAGGTTCATTTAGTTTGTAATCCATCTCTTGTCGTCGTCGTCGTCTTGAAGAGTGTGAAGTAGTACTAGGAATCGTTGATTCGAGTTGGCTGCATTTTTTTGGGTTTTGTTAGTAGTTGCTATTTGTGGCCGTAGCCAGGAAGGAGGAGGAGGAGAAGGAGAAGGAGATGGTGGTGATGATAGAGTAGCTTAGTTGATTGCATTGGGGGTTTTTTGTTTTTTTCTGCTTGCAGATTTGTTTTTTTCCTCAGTCTGTGTTTTCAAGACTCGGTGATCGGGCTTTTACGTACTGTGACGAAGAAGAAGCATGGGAGTGTGTTGGAGTTGGTGATTGTGGTGGTGATGCTTTATCTGACTCTTTGTTTTTGTTGTGTTTGTTTTTTTCGTGGTTGCTGCATTGGAAGGGAGCTGAGTTCCATCGGCTGTGCCGCAATCTTTTATGTCCTGAACTGTACAGAAAACAATTTGGGAACGTTTGTGCTGGGTGGTGTGCGGATAGACAGAGTGTTGACCTAGCTCAGTTTTAGAGGGGTTTTAGATCGTTTCTGAGGAGATTTTGTAGGAGGGTTAAAATCTTGTTGGAATTGTGGGGACCGGAAGAAGCGCAGTCAGTGGGTTGTGATCACAACTGCAGTTGTGTTTGTAGGGTGCCTTCTTTTTTTGTTCTGTTCTCTTGGGTTTTGCTTTGCGGTAGCTTGAAAGTGTTGCAGTATCTGGAGTAAAGGGAGTAGCGGATAGAGAGGCTGCATTGGCGGATGGTGAGGCTTTTTCAGGCAGCAGTAATTTTGATGAACAGATAAAGCATAGACTGGAGGGCAATGCGCAGCTCAGAGATGGCGAGTGTTGAAATCTGCCATGCCTAAAAAGCGTAGGTAGAAGTCAAGAGAAGGAGGTCCTGTACTCAAGGATCATGGCGCCCAGTGTTGCTAGTCTGTATTGCGCCGAAGAAGATGTGAGCGGGGCGGGTGCATGGGATTCTTATGAAGAGGAGAGGAGAAGGGAGAGTACCGGGGGGATCCAAAGATTGACCACCATCCATTTCCAACCTGTTGTGTTGCTGGATTTCCCCGTTGAGGATGAGGATGCTATAGCCATGCTAATGAAGAAGGAGGCGTGCTACATGCCGGAAGCTGAATACTCGGGCAGATATCGTTCCCGCCTCCTCAATGCCGGAGCTCGTCAAAACGCCATCCGCTGGATGTTGAAGGTTTTTGCTTTCTTTGCTTTCTTTCTTTCTTCACAACATGAGCAGCTTCTTGGATTTCACCACCTCCATTCTTTTCACAATGTGCAGATATAATATACATTCCTTCTTTCTCGCCCATCTTTTTCCAAGCTTGCTCTGTTCTTAGCCATCAGTCTGGAACAGAAGCTCTGCACTATGACCTCACTAAGAGAAGATCAGAAAATAGCAGAGCACATGTTTGAATAACTGCCTGGGTTGCAATCTGTGCGAATGCTTTCAAACTGAACCTACAGTAAAAACATTTCTTTGTACTAGCACAGTTGGATTTTCTTGTAAGCAAATTGTGTGATGGCCTGAGAAAAAAAAGTGCAAAGAAGAACCTGAGTTTTCTTACATGATCCAGCTGTGCTGATGATGATGACAGGTGCAAGCATATCACAATTTTGTTCCCTTGACAGTTGCACTTTCTGTAAATTACATGGATCGATTCATGTCCCGCCACCATCTGCCGGTATGGTAAAATATGCTTCATGCATTCTTGCATGGTCTCTTCTCCATGTGATGAAGTAGGGAATGCACACATGCTTTTGTCCCTAAAGGTTTTGTCTGCCAACAGATGTGCATGGAGTTTTTATGCTGCTGTTTGCCTGTTTTTGCAGCAAGGCAAAGTTTGGATGCTTCAGCTTCTGTCAGTTGCCTGTATGTCTCTGGCTGCAAAAATGGAAGAGACAGAAGTTCCCATCCTCGTGGACTTGCAGGTTGAATCTTATACCGTTTGCAGGTTTATTGCGAGAGGTTTTGTTTTTTCTGAGCAGATTACAATGCAGTGTGGCTATGATGATTAGTTTGGATGTTGCTTTTGTACTGGGAGAATGATGCTGAGTGTAGAAGTTCTATGATATGATGGAAAATACAGGTGGAGGATGTTGAACACATTTTTGAAGCACATACCATCCAAAGAATGGAACTTCTTGTATTGTCGACACTGGACTGGCGAATGAGCTCTGTTACGCCATTTTCATACATTGACTACTACTTTCACAAGCTTGGCATCAGCAACATGTTACTGCGGGCTCTCTTATCACGAGTCAGTGAGATCATATTGGCAACATTGAGAGGTGCATATTTCTGTTACAGACATTTGTAGTGTTTTCATTTGTGTTTGGTGATGATATCTTCTACCTGTAATGTGATACCTGATTGTTTTTGATGGTCTATTTTAATCATAGCGAATTGATGTTTCATTTGTTTGCACTAGAGGTGTGAAAATCTAACACCCATGATTCTTGAATGTTTCACAGAAACAGCATTTCTTGTATATCAACCCTCTGTGGTAGCGGCTGCAGCTACCATCTGTTCACTTGAAGAAGTCACAGCCCTACAAGCTGCCGATCTTCATCAGCTCTTTGTTGATTTATCTATTGACATGGTAAGGATCACAAACTTTGTGCTGTTGCTTTTGAAATCAGAATTTTTTTGATCCTATTGCTAGGATCTGATTATTTTCATTGTCAAGTCTTGGATCTAGGATCTCACATGAGCTTGCTTGGTAAACAGGATGCACTGAAGAAGTGCTATCAGGATATGCAAGACCATGTGGTTGATTCAAATTGCCAGCACCAGCTTCCATCCAAACGGAAGGGATTCTGGTGCACATCAGAACCCTTGAGCCCAGTTGGAGTACTGGAAGCTGCAGCAGCTTTCAGTAAGACTGCCAGTGAGAGTATGACAGGTTTGTGTCATGAATCAAGTCTGGATGTCAGCTTAGGTGTCACACCAACAACTGCATACAAGAGAAGAAAGTTGGATGATTTTTGTAGTAGCATTGCTTGGTTATAGCAGCAGCACAGCAGAAAACATCTAGTAACCTTGAGCCTTCTTCTGCACATTTTGAACTTCTCTTGTTAATCTCAGAGTCACAATATTTGGGTCTATAAACTGGACCTTCTCTTCTTTGAAAGTTTGAGGTGCGAAATGCCCAGAGAGACTAGAGCTTTGAGCTTTAGTTTATGATGACAACAATTAGCCAGAACCCTGGAAGGGTAGTTGTTGCTAGCTTCATGTTTCACTACAAAGTCTGGATATGTTAGCAATGCATGAACTCCACGGCAGGTATATTCTTTCACCATTTAAAAGTTCATCACAGGCAATGTGTGTGGTGCTGATATAAACACACACATGCGCCTCAGTGATAACAATTTATTTCATGATCAATTTATACAACCATCACCACAGCATCCATCCTTTGGCATGCACAACACTGGTATTCACAAGCTGTGCAAGTGTCTGCTGGGTGATGATGAATGACAATGTTCAAACTTACTTACACTCCCATTGTCTAGTGTTGCATTTTGCACTTGACAATTTTCCAATTACCTGTTGTTTGTACCCTCATATCATACTAGGTGCAATAAAATTCTTTCTCCATATGCTTAAGGTTTATGAGGTGTCACTGTTGCATTCAGTGTGTTGCTCACAAATGCTTTCTCTTTTTGCATAAACTGAAATCAGCATTCGGATGGTGAAAATTCTTACATGTATGTATCATGTTTGTATAATTTTGAAATATAATGTATGTCAAAAAGGCTTAAAATCTTCAAACATGTGTGTACTTTGGAAGAGTCATGGTCATTTATGTGATCATCTCCACTTTTGCACACAAATCCAGGAGTTGAAACATAATTAATTTGTCAAGAAAATCAGCAGCAATTTTTGAGCAGCAGCTTCAGCAAAGCTCAGTATGTGTGACTATGCAAATTAAAATTGGATTAGGAAAAGACAAAACATGCTGGTTTGCCTGGGAAAAATGGTTTTGGATCTGCATATTTGCACATTTTGCTGTGGCTGGTACAAAGCACTGCAAAGTGTCATAAATATGATCTGACTCTTCCTCCCTGTTTCTGATTCACCGATCATAATGATTGGTCCATGTGGGTTAGTATTAGTAGTCTCCCACCTATTTGCAGTCTCCGTTTTGTTTTATGGGTGAGGTTGGAAGAAAGTAAATAACTAAACTTGGATGTGAAATATCTTTGGTGGGTGAACTGAGCACTCCTGGAGTTGCTCGTACAGGTCCGCCCTCTAAATGTGGACGTGAAAAGGAGTTCGAAAAATTAAGTCAAAAGTATTGAGAAGGCATCTGGTCCATTGACCGGGTGCCCATGGAAGCAGAAACAGCTTTGGCGACTTTGAACAGTTTGAAACAGCAACAGAGAAACGGTTCAAAAAAGGCTGATTAAATGCCATTGCAGCAGCTTTTCTGTCTTAACTAACTTGATTAATTATACTCACCTTAATCATACTCTATTAATTAATCAACTTTAACATACGTGTGAAATCCAGCTCCCTTTGACGATGTACATGACGATGCTCCCCGCTCCGTTTGCAGTGCAGAGCACACAGCCAGAAACAGATGGATGAGAATGGGGAGAGACAGAATGTGTGTTAAACTTATTAGTAAATTTAAAAAAAAACCACAACAATCTCTCTGTGTTTAGGATACTACAATACATGAATGACAGGTAGCAGAAGAAGCAGCAGCAGCAATCGGATCATGGGTTCGTGACTGCTAAAGGTCTGGAGCTGCTGATACCACTCACATGTAAAACCAGTTGGACTTCTCCCCTCTGTTTTGAGCCCCACCTCCATCCTCCATATAAACAAATCACATGCTGGCACACACACACATACACACTACCCCTCAAGATTGGTAAGAGACTTTATCAGTCAAATAGTTACTGCAAAAGAAGTGGAACAGATTGGACCGAAAACTTGGTAGTCAAATCTCCTACACAAGTACATATTTTGCTACTTATAACTTTCACATAAAAGTTTGCATAGCTTTTAGAAAAAGGGTGACTTTAGCTCAGCAGCTCCACACTTCCCCATCAGTCAACCGTAAGCTTCTAAAGTATCTTCTATTAACCTCATCTCTTTTTTTAAGGCATTTAACAATTGGATTGTCAATGAGAAATCATTTGGTCTTTTTTCTCAACTAGGGAAAACTTTTTTTTGAGTGTGTTTAGTTGTTCAAGCCAATGAGATTTAGCTTGATGTCATGGGCAGGACGAACCTTGGAAAAGACTTATGCGAACATCCAGAAAACAGAGAATTGGGTTTCATCAACTATTTCATGTCTTTTGATAGATGGAAATATGACACGAACTTCAATCTGAGAATGTTTGAGCTCACCATCCAGCTTCAAGAACGTGATGAGGGCAGGACAGGAAATACACTGCTTGCAAAATCACAACCTTCATGAGTATGTTGTATACAGAAGTTCCAGACACATCAAGTTAGCTGGTTCGAATGACTTTTGACTCGCCTCACATCAAACAGCACTCTCACACAGGTCCTTAAAAAGGAAAGATAATGAAGAAGACAGAAAGTGCAAAACTTCTGGAAAAAAAAGATCCACAAGTCAAAAACTCTTCTCAAAAACAAACCACAACTGCTGCAAGCAGAGGAGTCAAGGAAAAGGAACATGAGACCAACAACAAAGAAACAAAGGAAAAAGACCAAAAGGACGAAAAGATGCAAATGAAGGGGAAAGGAAAGGAAGAGGAATCAAAGGGTAGACAAGCAACATAACATCATATTGTCATCCTCAAACACTATCATTTACCATACATGTTTTGTACAAATGCAAACGGATGCAGTGATTGACTTTCAAGTGTACAATGTCACAAGAATGCACCTATCACAATGCATTAAGTGATGACAAGCAATTTTGTTAGCTATCTAATCACCGAAGACTCACAATCTGATGACTCTGTAGAGATAACAGATTTGACTATTTTTTCAGCAAAACGTGGCATAGAATGCATATATACTACTCATATATATCCAAGGGATTATAGTTCAAACAAAAGTGTGTTGTTCAATTGCCCAACCTCATTGCAGGGAGATCTGAAGCTGGACTCAGGGTGGTCCATAATGAAAGAAATCTTGATGTGCATTTCTTGTGCTGTGATAATAAAATGGGGATTGCACCTCTACAACACCCTTTTCCTCATACAATTACTAGTTATGTTGAAAACCATAAGTCCCCACCCTCTAGAACCATAAACATGTGCCTCTGGACCATTCTTGTGCTGTTGCAGCAAACTTTACAAGACTTGAAACACAATCTACAAAAGCAGAATAGGAGGGGCAGATTCAAATACAGGAATTGAGTCCACCAAACCCAGAATGTTGATTGAATTTGAATCTCTTGGCACCACAAACAATTTTGTAGTCTTCTTTTCCAGTACCTCCTGAGCATTTCCCTGAACAAATTCCTATTATGCAGGCAGAAGTTCATCACTTCCATGATATGAATCTTCATAATGTAAGTTACTATGGTTGCAAAATGCAAACTGAACACACCCAAGTTGTGAAGGCAATCACTGATCTGATTTGTTGCTATCAGCATAGTTGAAATCCACACAGGAGACCTCAAGATACCTACAAGAAAGAAATGAGAATCCAATCTATTGAGTTCCAAAACACTTTCTTCTTGTCCCTAAGGAATTGAATGTGGTCAAATAGATTCAATCTGCTGCTGTCAAATCCAAAGCAAAATGTTCAGTTAGCATCAGCAAAAACTACTAGAGTCTTGGGAAATAAATGTGATGTCTCTTTCTGTCTCTGGATCAATCGGAACCCATTTATGTGCAACAAATTGTGCATGAAGTCATCAAATGTCGATTGCCTTCAAGTACAGAGAAAGAGAGAAAAGCATGAAACATCCAATGATGATGATGCAGTCCTCAAAGAGGTGAAAATTAGAGAGGAAGGTTGCAAACTCCTTACCTCACTATGGAGTGAACAAGGATCCTGTCTCCTTGCACTTCAAGGAATGATTATTCCCTGGTGCATTCTCCTGTCTCTGTTACAACTGCGACAGGAAATTCTGAAAGTCTTTACCTCAATATGAAGTGATGAAGATGCTCTCTTCTTGCACTTTGAGAATTCATGATTTTTGCACTGACCGACATCAAATTCTCCAGCCTCTGTTACAGCAATAACACAGGAAATTCTGTAATCTTTACCTCACTATCAAGGAAGATCTTCTCCTCAAGCTTTTGCAACTTTGTGATTTTTGCACCTACATCACTTTCTCCCGTCTCTGTTGCAACAACAGGACAGGCAATTCTGAACTAACATCTTCTCCTTGATTCTAGTGACTTCTGCACTGGCATCAATTTCTCCTGCCTATGTTGCAACAACAACAACAACAGGAAATTCTGAAGTCTTTAGCACATCAATGGAGTGAACGACCATCTTCTCCTTGCGCTTTGAGAAATCGTGTCTTTTGCAGCGGCATCAATTTCTCCCCCGCCCAACTCTGTTGCAACAACAACACAGGAAAGTCTGAAGTCGGAAGCAGACTATGGAGTGAACGAACATTATGTCCTTGCGCTTTGAGAATTTGTGACTTCTGCAGCGACATCAATTTCTCCCCGCCCGCCTCTCTTTGTTGCAGCAGCAGCAACAACAAGAGGAAATTCTGAAGTTGTGAGCACACACAATGGATTGTGAACGAACGAACATCTTCTCCTTGTGCTTTGAGGATTCCTCAATTTTGCACCGGCATCCATTTCTCCTGCCACTGCTACAACAGCAAACAACAACAACAACAGCAGAGAAATTCTCAAGCTCTTACCTCACTATGAAGTGAACGAAGAATATCTTGTCCTCGCTCGCACGCGCTTTGAAGAATTCGCGATCCTCACCGACATCACTTTCTCCCGCCTCCGTTGTAACAACAACAGGAAGATTTTCTGTTACAACACAAACACACACATAAGCAAACATAAAGCTTGACGGTAAGTATCTGACACAGGAATACGAAAACCCTAAAGGTTTCTCCGCCTCCAACGACGGAGACAAAGACTGTATATCCGCAGAGAGAGAGAGAGAGAGAGAGAGGAGGGGGGGG
>Ga0209611_10005730_pt1 | contig 20664 bp, 11 predicted proteins | sample S1TSphgellanicum_3_FD_187693 | JGI IMG/M metagenome (GOLD analysis project Ga0209611, IMG submission 187693) | Host-associated microbial communities from peat moss isolated from Minnesota, USA - S1T2_Fc - Sphagnum magellanicum MG (SPAdes) (version 2) | ecosystem: Host-associated > Plants > Peat...
TTTCCCCTCTTTTTCCTCAACAATGAATAATAACAACAACAAATAGAACATTATAGTTTATGCATGTGTTTGTATATTAGTCCCTTCATCTTCCTTAACAACATTAGCAAAAACAATTGTTGTTCCATGTGTGTTTGGTTGCCCCTCCTCTCCCATTTATTTTCCCTCTTCTCTTTCTTTGACAACAATGACAGAACAACAAAAGATTTTTTTTTTCCCCCCTTTTCCTTTCGACCTCTTTTTCCCCCCTTTTCTTTCCTCCTTTCTCTCCCTCCCTAACAACAATAGTAAGAAAGGAAAACACACACATAAGGAACAACAACTTTGTTATTGTTGTGTTATTATGATAATGTTACTATGATGTTGTGTTGTTACTACTATGTTATTTTGTTGTTGTTATGTGTGTGTGATTGGTTGCTTCTTACTTTTCATATTTCCTGTGTTCTTTTATTACAAGAACAACAAATCATTGTCGTTCCTTAGTTACAACCCTTCCTTTCTCCCCCATGTCTTTCATTGCTACAACAACAATGCAACAAAGAGAATTGTTATTCCTTTTTCGCACCCAACAACCCCTTTCATGTGATTAGTGACCAAAACTAGTGACAAACCTTTTGAAATCTAGAAAGTTTTTATCAAATTTAATGACCAAAATTTTGAAATTTAGAAGGTAAATTTGGAAAGCAAGTGACAAAATTGTCCATATCTAAAGATAATTTTGAAAATCCAAGATATTGAACTTGTGATTAGGTTTAAATGTGTATTTTCATTTTGGTTTGTTGGCATGATTGAAAGGATGGCAAATTCCATGGCAACCACTAAGGTCATGGAAAATGATGATTGGCTCAAAACACAACAATTTGAATCGATGGTTTTGACCAACACAAAGGCACCCTTGAAAAAGAAATTGTTTAAGCAAACAATGGAATCTCTCCACTTTAACACCATGGTCAAATCCTATACCACACATTTTGCTACATACAACATAAATAAAAACAAGTGACCCAATTGATTCCTAACGCGGTTTAGAGATTAATGCATGTTGATTATCAAATTAAGTATTTGAATTTTGTGTTTATGAAAGAGACATTGAAAGATCGCCTGTATGACACCCTTCAAAAATAGGAAATAGAAAATTGTAATGATGAAGGGAATGAAAAGGCAATGCTTCAATGTGATGAAATGATGGAACATGTGTATGAAAACAACAAATGGGTGCATGCCTCAAGAAAATGTTTTGAAAAGATGTTAATGTACATGAAAGATGGCATATCCATACCCAACTCCAAGATGCCTACTCCTACACCTACCATCCCTAAGTCTAAAATTTCCACCCCTAAGCTTGAAGCTTTCACATTTGACCTCTTTGGATCCTTAGACTCTAAACCATCTATAGGTGATGGTGAATGGATGGTGACTATGTTATATAACCAATCCAAGTGCATGGCAACAAGGGCATCCCACTTTGCTTTCACATTTAAAATAGTAAGCAATATGGAAATTAACAATGAATAGAAAAAGGTTAGGATCAACAATTTGAAGGTTGCTAAAAATTTAGGTGTTATATCAAATGAGGATTTAAAATCAAAGGTCAAAGCAAGTTTGGACCTTTAACTAGAAATCCCCTTACTAGCTGTATGCCCTAGTAGCCATTTAAATTCCCATCCACCTTGAATGTGAAATCATAATTCATACCTAAAACCTTAACCTTAACTTCTACATATTAAACCCTAACTTGGAACCTTAGTAATGAGGTCTAAAAAAACAAAAAATATATTTACAAACTTTTAACCTTACTTCCAAACCCTAAAAATCAAAATTTTAAACCCCAAAAATTAAGCCTAAACATTAAACCCTAGGTGGAACCTTAAAAACCAAACTTAAAAAACCCTAACCCCAATTCCTAATCACTAAACCCTAAATTTAAAATTTAAAATTAGACCTTAAACTTTAATTAAAATTTTTAATCCCTTAACCTTATGTTGAAAGTTTAAAATGAAAACTTGAAACCTTACCTTGAAAGTTTAAAATGAAAACTTGAAACCTTACCTTGAAAGTTTAAAATGAAAACTTGAAACCTTACCTTGAAAGTTTAAAATGAAAACTTGAGAACATTAACCATACTTTAAAAACCTTCACTTTAAACCCTAAACACTTAAAAACCAACCCAACCCTAAAACCCTAAAAACCAAGCATTCAACCCCACATAAAGTTTGTCCTAACCTCAAATTGTAAAAAGCCAAACTTAAACCTATCCATACAGTCAATAATCATAGCCATGTACCCATAACTAAAAACCAATTGCCATAATTGTACCCATATAACTAATATCCATATATCCAATAGCCATAACCAATTGTCGATAGCCATATAGCCAAAAGCCATGTAGCCAATGGCTCTTGTACCTCCGTAGCCCATAGCCCGTAGAGCCCCCATAGCATATAGCCCATAGGTGGGCAGCCCATAGGTGGGCAGCCCATAGTTGACCCCAAAAAAAGTCCTCATGTCTAGTTAGGGGATCCCACCCTGGGTTTCCTCCATTTTGGTCCCTTATTTGGACACTTTACAAATAACACAACTTAGGGGATGATGAGATAATAAAAAAAGAGGTGGTGAAAGTGGGGCCCAACTGGGCTCCACTTTATGGAGATCTTTATTCCATCTCATAAGATTTACAATTTGCAAAGTAAGTAGGCTAACACAAGGGTGTTCTTGACTTAGGTTTGAGGACAAAGCCTAGTTGGTTTTATAAGTTACCTGGACCATCCTTTCACAACACATCTCCCATCTCCAAAACTGACTTATTGCAAGTGATCAGTTTTTGGTATGGAAAAATAAGCTTGAGCTTGACCTACTACAAGTGATTGATTTTTGACATGAATAGGTTTTGACATCTAGTTTGAGGTAACTTGACAACATATAAATTCTCCCTTTCCTTTTTCTTGTTTTCCCTTTGTACATTTTTCCTAATCTAGGGTGTGTCTATCAATCAAGTTTTACAAGGTTGCATCAATTGGCTACTCACCTAGTTGCTTCTTTCCATCACAAGACTTTCAATAATGGTAGGCTAAAACACTGTGTATAAGTAAGCCAAGGGAGTGAATGTCAAAAAGAGCACTTTGTGACGCTTGAATAATAAAAGGCCAATTTTCATAGTTTGTAAAATTTTCACATACATAATAAAGCTCTCCTCCTCTTTTGATAGGGTTTCTTTTGTTTTGTTTTGTTTTTTTTTTTCCCCCTTTGTAATTGAACACACATCCTTGCATGGAAGATTCATTTGTCAGATGAAGGAAGCCTTTTGCTGATCTCGTGCAGACCTTTAACCATTTGAAAATTTAAAAACATTTCATAGTTCAAGTAGGTAGCCAAAAAAAAGAGTAAAAGTTATGTTTCGTTTTTTTTTTTGCTTTTCATATTTTGTTAATAGCCAAAATTTGACAAAATCGGTTTATGGATGATTGCGACCTTGATTAGCTACATCACAAAATTGAGGGGGAAAAGAGAAAAGAAAAGACTGGTACTACGGGCCTCCTTGTGCAGAGATCTCAAATCACGAAAGGGTCTGTACTCAAGCCGTTCTCATAATACTTATTGTAGGTATGAATCCTCCTCTTCCTCCTTTTGAAATACACGTGTGTTGATTAATAACTTGAAATCAATGAGATGTCTCCCAATTATGTATCTATCCAAAAAACCAAGTGTAGCCCCATCCATTAATGGATGCAAACATGGAGAAAGAGAATGTTCTTCATCCAAAGGGCATCCAAAGGGACACAGTTTTTAGTTTGAAACTTTCTTAACGAGGGAGGGAGTCGGAGCTGCCGTCTAACGAGCGAAGCGTGTTTGTGCTGCCTTCCCAGCGCTCTTGTTGCGCAGCCTTTGTACGCAAGCCCCGCGATTGACTGACTGACTGACTGACTGAGTGCGTGTTTGCTCGCTCCCTTGCTTGCTTGCTTGCTTGATTGATTGATTGGTTGTGCGGGTGGGTGAATGGGTGACGCTTTAGCTTTTGCGGAAGTCTTTGTAACAGGATCTAGAGAAGAGATTGTTGGCGTGAGTACCTACCTATGCATCGATGTGAATGAGACTTGGGACTCACATATTTCTTTCTTTCTTTCTTTCTTTCTTTAGGTTTTGTGCCGTTTCAGTGTAGTGCCTGATCCGTCACGCCGTCGTCGGGCACCGATCGGCGCAAAACGTGGATCAAACACGGAATTGGCTTGTGTGTGTGTGTGTGTGTGTGTGTGTGTGTTTGGGTGTTTTTTGTGCTCAAATTTTGTTGAGTTTTCTTGATCTTTCTAAGAGTTTGTGTATATTCCTACATGGTTTTGTAACTGCACGCTGTTGTATAGCACGGGTTGGTTTCGTCTTTGTGGTGTCTGTTGGAGAGACCAAGAGCAACGCGAGTTTCCTGCACACGTTGAAGAAGTAGACCAAGAACAAGAACAAGAAGATCGGGGGAAACACTGTAGTAGTAGTAGTTGTTGTTGTTCTTCCAGTTTAGGGGGAGATCGGAGTGACCAGATCTGGATACCGTGATCGGTGGCGGCGGTTCGGTCTCGGGCTGCCCCTCGGGCGAACATGTCGGACGCCTTGGTGAATGGGTTAGCAGGTGCAGGTGGTGGCATTGTTGCGCAGCTCTTGACGTATCCGCTTCAAGCGGTCAACACACGACAACACACAGAACGGAAGGCAAGGGCTGTCGTCATTACGGATCTTGTTGCGAAGGGCGTCGAAGATGATGCTTCGTTATTGTCGCTGCCATCCAACAAGAATTGGCCCAGAACGGGAGGAACAACCTTTGAAGAGATCTGGAAGGTGATCAAGCAGGAGGGTTGGGAGGGATTGTACAGGGGTCTGGGACCTTCGTTAGTAGGAACCGCTTGCTCCCAGGGTGTTTACTATTTTTTCTACCAGACTTTCAAGAATGAAGCTGAGGCGCGAGCTCTAACGAACAAAAAGCTAGGTCAAGGAGATGGGTCAGTGGATATGTTTACATCTCTTTTCACTGCTGCACTTGCAGGATGTGCCAATGTGCTGCTAACAAACCCTATATGGGTGGTCGTCACCCGGATGCAGTTGAGCAAGAGGACTGCAGGGGGGCTTTCAAGTATGAAGAATAGTACCACCAAAGGCAGTAGTAGTTCTTCAACTGCAGATGCAGTGCCCATTGCTTGTCAGCACGGAGTTCTTGAGACAGTTAAAGACTTGTACAATGAGGCAGGTGTGCTTGGGTTATGGAAGGGCGTGTTACCAACTCTGATCATGGTCAGCAACCCTTCCATACAGTTTATGATCTATGAGAGCTTGCTGAAGAGACTGACAGCAAAGCGCCTTGTGAATAAACAAGGCTTGAAACACATATCGGCTACAGAGGTTTTCTTGCTTGGTGCTATTGCAAAGCTTGGTGCAACTGTTGTGACATATCCACTACTGGTCATTAAGTCTCGGCTTCAAGCCAAGCAGGCAATTGGTGGAGACAAGTCTTTGCATTATTCAGGCACATTGGATGTGGTAATGAAGATGTTTCATTACGAGGGGTTGGCAGGATTCTACAAGGGCATGAGCACTAAGATTGTCCAGAGTGTTGTGGCAGCTGCAGTTCTCTTCATGATCAAAGAGGAGCTTGTAAAAGCTGCCAGGGCTGTGCTGGCAAAAGGGGTGAAACATCCCAAGGTTGTTACTTTGAAAGCTGTCTCATCATAGTTGGATGATTTCTTTGATATAACATGGAGAAGGAAAATTCTTTTGTGAGCTCACATCTAAAGATTTCCAATTTGCACTTGGCTCTTGCAATCACCAATTCAGCAACAAAGAGAAAATGTTGAGGTGGATTGGGCCAGCATAGATAGGCATTGGGTGACATGCAGAATGAGCAATTCATTACAGTTGCAGAAGGAAACCCAGCAGCACATTGAAACATTTCCTCCTGCTCATTTTGCAGGACTGATTCAGTCAATCTGTTGCATACCATTTTGGACAAAGTCCTAGAGTTTAGCACATTATCTGTAGGTATAGCTAACTCATGTTTCTGAACAGTGATGTTAACTGGACACCACAATGTCGTAAGACCAACCCCAGGGCAGAGACCCATCTGGACATGCACTTCAAATTTGTGCTTTTGTGGAGCTTGCTTTGCATGTGCTTTCTAAACACTTCCTGGCCTGATTGTTGTATTTCTTTGGAAGCTTTAACTTGAACTCTGTTTGTGGGCATCAATTGTGCTGCAATTGGCACTGCATGCGCTGCCTTGTTCTGGCACCTACCTTGAGAATATAGATACCTATTATGTTGCGTGTTTTTTTTCTGGTGTAGCAAGAATAGATTTGAGAACAGCAGGCTTCATATATCTCAATTTATCTGCTGAAAGTGCTTCCCATTGTTCATGATACAATCTTGAGTCCTCACAAGCACTTTGGCAGAAATGTAACTGCAAAAGAGTGAAGAATGATGGAGAATCAAGAGCCTGTAAGCAAAAGATGTAAGTAGTATGGAACTGGAGATGGAGATGGATGCACAGGAAGCTACATGGAGGAGCAGCAGTTCCTGATATAGATGACCCTGACTAAAGACATGGTACAAACTTTTGCCCCTGCAATTCCTCTTTTGCCTATGCACTCAGCTTGATGAGGTAGAAGAAAAGATGGAAGAATATAAGAGCAATCATTTAGAGACAAGGGCAATGAATGCTAAGAAAATTGAGGACTAAAATGCTTTTATGATTTATGAAATTGTCAAAGAAAGAAAGGGAGAGGAATTCCTCACTTGTTCTGCAGTGATAGCATCTAGCAGTACATGAGTTGTGAAGAGCAAGCAAAAACTGGTCCATGAGACATGCACACAGGCAAAATCAAATTTCATGACACTACTTCTTGTGAAACTCATAATAACATATTTGCAGTCAGAATGATGCACCAGCACAATACTCTCAAAAGAAGAGGCACTCAATTCCTAATTGATTGCAAAATCAATTCCATACTTTGAAGCCATTCATTCATTTCTTATCAATGCTGGGGAGTCTATCAACGGTCTCACATCACAATTCAATCTAATCTGAAATGGCTGGAAAGAAAGAGATGAATCATCCCCTACTTCTGATTCCCTTGGAGAAGTAGCTTTGAGATATCTGATGAATGGTGCAGGCTCTCAACTTGAAGGAAACACGGAGGTAAATCATTGCACCTAAATGCTATACCTGGAGAAACATGCACTTCCAGGCAACTGTTCCATACCAATTGCACAGAAACAAAAACAATAAGAGATCAACAATGTGAAAAGCATGCAGACATTAGGCTTCAGAACCGGGATGACAAGGATGAAGATGAACCCCCTGTGAAATCATGGAGATATGTCAGGCTCTTCTTCCACTTATGGAGTTCACTCTCAGAACTGAGCCTTCAGGATGCTGAAGAACCTTCTCTGAACCTCTTTCTACTGATATCTGACCTAACAAAACAAAGACTCTCATTCCACATCCCTGTAAATAAGCCTCCTTCAAGAAGCACTGGTGACAAGATCTTCAGCGTCTGTGGACTAACAAAAGGAACAGAAGCATGTAAGAAGCAAGAAAATGATATGTGAGACACATGTGAATGCGCACAGATGCGCTTGTAGCAACTGATTAGAGTTTGCAACACAAACTTCACGTCCTCCAGAAGAAGGAAGGCTTTCAGACATCTTGATATGTATTTCAAACGCCGTCTCTTTGCCACAGTTTATAACCTAGACGTGTCATAACTACTGTAGATCTAGAATAGAACACAAAACTAAGTTCCGCAATCTTCTTTCATCAGGCCTGAAGTCTTTCTTTCTGCACTCTTCTTTGCCAAACTGTGAGTCAAAACTATCACGAAAGGAGGTGCATGAGAAGCTCACTGGTTCTGATAGGAGGAGGAGGAGTCTTGGGAATTTCTTCCCGTCTTCGGCAACCCCCGCCATGTTGTAGGACCCCAATCAAACGGGGCTGAGCAATTGCGATATCTGCGGCTTCGGTTCTGTGTTCATGCCAATGATAATGATGAGAGGTATGAAGCCATAATGCGTGCATGTCTTGGCCTTCTTGAGCAGCCATGTCGGCCACTGCTTAAGCATTTTCTTCGCTCCGACCCCGTCCAACTTCGCCATAGCTCTCACCTTACGGTTTGTCGACAACCGCCTGCTCTGTTTCCCTCTTTCGATCCTCCCTGCGCCCAGAAAAATCCAAAAAAACAATTAAAAAAATTGTTAAAAAACCTCTCAATCTGCTTTCTGCAAATCTCTTGTCCACTGCAGATGTGCTTGCTTCAAATCTCTTGTCAACTTGAGATTGAGAGGGAGCAGCATCTCGCGAGGGTTAGATTTCTGCGACGCGATTTCTTCAAGAGCGAGCGAGCGAGCGAGCGCGAGCGGAGTCCGCAACTTCATCCCCCTCCTAGATCGATGGATGAAACCTCACTAATTCATCCATGCATATTCATCTCTATTTTTCTTCTGTTGTATTTGTACCAGCCAGTTTTTTTTTAATAAATAATTTTAATTAAATTTTCTTTTCATTGGTGAGATAGGTGGGCTGGTGATCATCCACAAGAGGACTTAGCCAAATTTGGCTATTGGTCAGAGAGGAAAGTAAAAAAGTTTAGAAATAGTGTTATATTTTGGCAACATGCTAGAATCTATTGTTTAAAACTGGCAATTTTGATTTTTTTTCCCCTCATAATGTCGCCACTTTGCTCCAATCTTGAGTTCTCAAATTGGTGCCATGTCATGTTACATATTTGTCATGTTGAGGTGCCTTGTCATCATCATATCACCATGCCATGTCATGCTACACATTTGTCATGTCGAGGTACCATGTCATCATCATATCACCATGCCATGTCAAGCTACACATTTGTCGTGTTGGGGTGCCATGTCATCATCATATCACCATGCCATGTCATGCTACACATTTGTCATGTTGGGGTGCCATGTCATCATCATATCACCATGCCATGTCATCATCATATCACCATGCCATGTCATGCTACGCATTTGTCATGTTGGGGTGCCATGTCATCATCATATCACCACGGGTGTCATAAAGGAAAGGCCAATGTCAACTTTCTACAATAAATGGAACACAAAATACCAAGATAAATTTGTGCTTGCCAAATGAGATCTCTCAACCATTTTTTATTTTTTGCAATTTTGTGTTATAGCCAAAGTGACAATGATCCACATGAAGATTTAGCCAAATTTGGTTACAAGATAAATACTAAAATATTTTTTTAAAAACATCCTTCTATAGTTTTGGCTATCTACTTGAACCATTTTAAGAGATACAACGACTTGCTTTAAATTTTGGTTGAATTATGGCTATTGAAAATTTCAAAAAGAACATTATTTTAGCACTCTCAATCTTTAACATAACATTTTGGCTATACATAGTCATTAAAAATAACAAATTATAACAAATTATAAATTATATAAAAAAAAGCTTGCTTTCAACCCCAAGTCATGGTTCCATACCTCAACTCTCTACACTCCAAAACTCTTCACCTAGAAACCCTTAGCCCTAAGAAGGCAATAGTCGAATTCAACCTTGGATTTGGAGAATGTCACTCACCAAAGACTTTACATAGTAAAGCACAAGGTGAAGTTCAAATCATAAACTCAACATAAGTAGATTACAAGGGTGTAGGAACAAGAGGAATTTTTACCTCTACTTATGCTTGTGACTATGGTGTTGAAAATAAATAATTTTTTGAAAAAAATGTCAAATTTTATTTTTTTTTCATTTAAAAAAATTTGAGACTTGGTTAAACTTATTCCAATTTGAAACTATCCAAAGGATGACTTATGAAATTTAAAGTTGTCTTACTTAAACCAATTATGATGGATAATTGTCACTATAATTAAACCATGCCCATTGTTATTTTTTATGACCAACCTCGCTATATTAAAGCTCACCCCCCAAAATAAACACCCTTCAACGCCCCCCTTAAATGGGCACTTATTTCAAAAATGTTCGACATTGCCCTACCCAAAGAAATGTGAATTATGTGAATTCTTGAAGGTATTTGGGAAAGGTGGAATAATTATATTGTATCCATTATATAGTGACTATCTCAAATATGGTGGTAGTAATCATGTTGTTTGATGCATTCACATTTATTTCATTAATGGAATGTTTTTAATGTTATTTTTTAATAATTATTTTGTGACTATTGCATATATTGGAATGATGGCAAGTTTTGATTAAGTTTGATCATGATTAATTGCACATGGGTTTGCATGTTGTTTATCCAAATTATGGAAGGGGGTTCACAAAAGATTTCATTTGACAATATGCATGATTTGTAAATTTAATTTTGAAAGGTCCAACATCACAAATGGAGAATTCACTTTGAACCTTACATTTCCTCCAAATGCAACATTTCATGAAGCCCAATCATAAGATCTTGTAGCATAAAACTTGTGTAAATCTCACTCAAAGATTCAATATAATTGAGTTGTTCAATTGGAAGAAATTGAACATTTACCAAGGAGTAAACCCATCCTTGAGTGTTACCACAAGGAACATCACATACCAAATGTTTTAAACCCGTTCAATCAAGATGACATAGGATTCACATAAAGGGGGGAAAAATCACTATAAGATTTAATATCAATTTTTACAAGTTAAGTGGAATTTCAAATTTTAGTTGGATTTACCAAAAATTAAGTTTTGATATTTCAAAATGAGTGGTCAAAGAATTTTTTTCAAAAAAATAATATTTGGGGTTCGTTTGTCTAAGAACACAAAAGGAATGTATTTTTCACATTTTTTTAGGCTTTCAATTTCTAGGAGGGTTTCAACATTTGGTCATTTTTTTATTTTTTTAATAAATAGTGGATCGAAATATTAACAACTTTTTGAACAATTATCTAAAGTTGAAATCAGATTTTGAAAGGCTATTGCATTCATGTTTACAAATTTGTAATAAGTCTCATTTTTTTTTTCAATCAACAATTGGGGCCATACCCTAATAAATGTATTTGCTAAACAGAAAAAATTATAATGGTGGAACTTGACACTGAATGATAAGGGGTCAAGAATGTTAATAACACATGTTGAGAACATTTCAACACAAGTTTTTAACTTGTTAGCCTATGTAAATGTTTACAATTTTCTATAATATGTACATACGTGGGAACACAAAGCCTATATGGTGCAACTCAATAAAAGAAAAGATGATTATAGTTGAATTAAAATGGGTCCACCTTTCCTTGAATCTTAGCAAGGTGACTCTTATTGTATCACCCAAGGTTGGGTTTGCCCCAAGGTACATCCATAGTTTCCTCACACACATAAGGTTGAAATTCCCAATTTTTTGCCCAAATTCCCATATGATACAAGCACCACATAATTGGAAAGACTACCTACCTACATTGGAAGACTTCACAATTATCTATTTTAGACAACAAAAAGATTCTCAGAAATAATTGCCCATGTAAAAAAAGATGACCACATTGCCATATGCTTACACATGAGCTTGAAATATATATTGTATAATGAAAATGGTTTAAGAAAAGGTTTTGTCTAGAGATTTCACTATGTGAACAAAAAAAATCTTAACATGTGACCTAGATTTTTTCCCCCCATCCCTTCCATACTAGCTACCCCTAGGCCTCTCACAAAGTTAGTGTGAGATATTTCACACACCTTTTATATTTAGAAGATACATGAAATATCACACAACATTTGAGTCTGGGTGGAAGTACTTTTGTAATCATTGCTCACCTAACACTATGAAATGTTGTTTGATTGAATAAATTGTGTTAAAATTTTAGAATTTATTTTGCACTTGTAAGTTCCACAACTAAGAAATTTGCAATATTATGAATCAACTTATAAACAAATCACCAAGACTAAACAAGGGCTACTACAACCATGTCATTGTGATCAACTATTTTTTTTCATATCATCCTAATAAATTCAAATATCTTACCACATTATCACCCACAAAATTGTTGCATCATTGGAAATACATGTATAATTGATGTTATGTATTCACTTGAAACTACAAAAGTATGATAGAAGACCTTTGTCACTTCAAAAAGACAATTCTTTTTATTTAAAACTCCATATTTTAAAAGCTAATTACTTTGAAACTTTAAATTCAAGTTCTAAATGGTTGCAAAAATTCAAATATAACTTCATTAAAGAATGATGGCAACAAAGCTTCAAAGTTAATGTTGAACATTGTTGTTTTAATTGGTAACATGACCTCCTATTGTAACACGAAATTAAGTCGCCACACCAGTGTGAACACTTCCTGATCTTGGAAGTTAAGTTTGCTTTATTAGCCATTTCTTTTTTGTGACGGTTGTCTCTCCATTACTATTGCATGGAAGTGCATGGGAAATCTCTCTCTGGGTGTGTGTGTGATGTTGTACAGGAAGGAATGAATGGCGGTTGCTACTGAATGAGCATGGAGGCTGATCACGCGTGGTAGAGGCGGCGCCGAATTATGGTGAGGAATGGAGCTGCAATTATGAGCTGAGGCGCTTTGGAGGTGCTGAAAAGATGAGCTATGGAAGGGGTCCTCAATTTTTCTGCAGAATAGCTAGTAGAGGTGAGGAACACTGACTGTGGTTGAGGAGCTTAGAAGATGTATAAGCAATAAAAGAGATTTGATGGTTGCTAGCATTCTTGGCTGGTTACTGATTTTTTTCCACTGCGCCAGTAGCTCGACCAAGGAATTGCATTTTATTTTCATGTGGCATTGTCTGAAAAAATAATAAAGTGAGATCCAAAGCAGAGATCTATTGAATGTGTTAGCATGGAAGCCCATGAACACAAGTTGTGTGTGTGAGCAGAAGTTTGCAGGGTATTTGTAGGCGAATGCTCGTGACTAGGAAGGAAAGATCAGAAGTGTAATCAGAACCCCAGGAACTGCAGATCGTGTATAGATCCAGTAGGTAGCAGGGTGTTTGTTTAAGTTAAGCACTCTCCTTTTTTGGTTACACTACCACCTTGAATCACATTAGTTCCTCTCTTAGCAAATCTAACAAGTTTAATCTTAATTGAATTGCACAATTTTAAACTACATGCACCTTAAATTTCAAATTTAACTAATGGAAGTTTGTTCAATTACACAACTTTGAATATGTGGTTGTAAAACGATGTTGACACTAAACCCCTTCTCACTCAAGAAATCATAATTATTTCACCCCATTCTCAAAATTTTCATTATTTTGCTTCTTCAAATCACTAACATCCAAAAACATGTTATCTATAAATGAAAACATGAATCCTTCTTTTACCTTTGGGGTGAAAACATGGAGAAATAGACAAAAAAAGTAAACGTCTCTTTTTTAATCATGGGTCATGTATATAACTTTTAAAAAGTAGCATCCAATTGCTTGAAAGTAATGTCAAGTATCATCTTTACTAAGTATTATGTTTTTAAGAATCTAGATACCAAAAGTAGAAAACAAATGAAATTTTAAAACTAAATAAAAATAGAGCTAAAACTAAGTGATTAACTTGCTTTTCAAAAATATTTTTATGTTAGAAAACTTAATGAAATAATTTTTCACTAAGTCATGAAATGAAGATTAAAGGGTCATAAAAATAGATATACATATCTTCCTTTTGTTGGAACCTACTTGCACCTACTTGAAATCTACTTTCATAATTCAAATTTGGAAAATTAATTGACATTAATGAAATAGTAACACATGTTTTATCATTAATTAAAAACATTAAATGTTCCAAAAACTTATGACAAGTTTTGTTGATACTTTACATCTATTTGTATGTAGTTTTAACAAGAACATCAAATGTTCAATTTATTTTGTTACACCTTTTGTTGTAACATAAGTCAATTGTGACCCCCTTCTTCCTTGTAGCCAATATGCTTTTATTACAACTTTATCTTATATAATATATAAACTATACATTTATGTTTTTACCACCTAAATAACTTTTGTTAAACACACATCTTCAAAATCAATAATTTTCAAAGCCAAATGCACATTTGAACTAAAAATGTCAAAATGTGTTATAAATATGAATTTCACCAATTTCAACTCATACTTCTCTTTTAATCATAAATGGTAAATCCTCTCCATGTTTGAAAAGGATTGGTGCACATTTTATACGAAAAAAAAAAAATTGGAAAAAAAATCAACAAATAGATTTTGAGTGCTTTTAAACATGCAAAATAACCTTTGAAACATCATCAATTTTGATGATTGAAACTTTGCAAATAATTGAACCATAATTTGAAAAATCACCAAGGAAGCACAATATATATTTTTATATAGTCCAAATTATTGTGCTTCCTTGTTGATTTTCCAAAAATTCAAGATTGAATATTTTTAAACATTGTCCACACACCTTGCAGCTCATTTTACTGTGTTTGGACCCTAATGATATTTTTGTATACCATTGGTAAACATCATAACATTGGGCATGACTAAGTTTGTGGCCTTACCATCGACAAGAAGAAATCTTGGGTTTTGTCACTACTACCCATTGCAACTATTTGTCCAATTTGACTTATTATCATCATGCACAAATAGTAAGTGAAATTGTTTGCTAGTTATTTATGCATGGTCTCCATAATGAAAACAATGACTGCTTTGTTCACTAGCACTAGATTTTTCCCTCCATGTTGGATTTTATAATAATGAAAAGAAATTTAACATTGAAAATATTTTAACTTAGACTCATTGCAATAGTGGTAATATTGTTTAGTCATTCTTTTAACAACTTTTTAACTATTGACATTTAACATAAGTTGAATAAAGGTTTGATAACAAATGAAAAATGTTATTCATAAATTTCACTTTATACTTACATAAGAAGTCACCTTATTTTATTTTTTAATAATTTCAAATTGTTGATGTGGAAATTAAAGTAACCTTTAAATTTATTTACAAATTGCATTATAATGGTTAGTGATTTTTTTAACATCTCTTCAACTACCAACATGGTACATGAATTGAATTGTACACTTTTATCATGTTGAAACCATTGCTCATGGGTTGCATTTTACACTTATCATAATTTTAAAAAACACATGTAATAACTTATAAAGACTTCACATCTCTTGAATTATTAACATTTGTACATGACTTGAATCATTCATTTTGAATGTGTTAAATCCTTTACTATCTAATTGCATTTTGCACTCACCACAATTTTTTTAAATGGATGTATAAAAACTTGTTATGTTTCAAATTGATATTCGAATTAAATATTAAGTTGTTTAATGTTCATATATACAAAATATAAGGTCCATGTAAACCTTCATATTGTAAAAAATTAATGTTCAAACTTTTACATTTATATAAATATAAATTTATTGTTTCCCCTTGGTTCATTCATCATTGGACAAGTTTTTGATTACAAATGTTCATGACACCACAATGACAAAACCTCAAAAAATAATCCTTAAATTATTTCTCCATTTTATTTCTTGATGTATGAAAAATATAAATCCTAGTTAGATTTTTTTTGAATTTTTTTGGGTGTATTATCATTATTTATTGTTACCGTGATTTAACATTTTTTTTGGGCTTCTTTTTTTACAAGTTTATGTCTAAGTATTTAAAGATAAAAAATTTTAATTAATAAAATAATAATAAAAATGGTGATCTCATAATAATGACATCAATGAATTATTATCAACATTATTATTATTATTATTATTCTCAAATTTTTGGTGTTGTTCAAATGACAATCATTGATAAAAAAAAATTAGTTATGTTTTGGCTATAGACAACATATGGAGATATTAGTTTGTTAAAATCTTTCTATATTTTTGCTACAAGTCCTAGAACCTAATATAGAATTTTAACTTATATATATATATATATATATATATGTTCATGTTGATATAAGTTTAAAGTAAGTTTGATGTTGGGACTTTTTGTGGTTTTAACATTGGAATTATTAATTATTATTCATTATGAATAATCTTTTTGTTCTTTCAAATTTGTGATTTCAAAGTTTTAACAAAAATTCATTGAACTTGCATTATTCTCATAGGGGTCGTTAATTAGTGTTGGATTTTTAAACCATGTGCATCAAAGAAGACAATTTTTTGGAATGTATTAGATGATTTTTTAACCTATTGTTTCTTACCCTATTATTACCTAATTTTTTAAATGTACATATATTTCAACCAACATACATTAATTATTATGTAATTTATATTAATTATAAATATATTTTTGAGTAAATAGTACCATATTTTAGAAGTAATTATATTTTGTTTTTTACCCAACAATTGTTAATATATAACACCTTATATTTGTACTCATTTATATATACAAGTATGACCCCCCTTGTAGTTTCATTATTTTTTAATTTCTCCACACAAATAACCACCAACTTGCAAAAATTTGCCACCAAAGATAAAACAAAAAATATTGTTGACTCTGCTAGGGGGGGGGGAGTATATCCAACCATTTAATCCCAAAATATCACCAAATTATGTTTCTTTTATTTCTAAAAAGGTAAAATGTATTGCTACATTATTAGAAAAAATATATATGATGTGATTTTTTCAAAGTTGTGTAATTAATCTTGTTTATTAGTCTATAACAAATGTTGTTAAACAAATATGATGTTGAAAAAAAATGGTTATATTGATTATTTAATTAATTATTCTTCTAATGGCCATTCTTGGCCAATTTAAAAGGGAGGGAACATCAACAATGGGTTTTTAATTTAATTATCAATTTAAAAATTGATATTTTTTCAAGGTAATACTAAAGGATCTAAACAATTTTGCAACTCCATAACTCTTCTATGGGCAAATATGGGTAAAACTACTTGTGGGTGATTACAATTTGAATAACATCGCAAAATTTTATTTTAAAAATTGTACATAATCATATTGAGGAAAACAAAACTTACAATTCTTCAGAAATTGAACATATATTTTACACATCAAAAATATCTTTCTTGAAGATTTAATGAAAGCACTATTGGATTCACATTGAATTGAATCCCATTTATGAAGATTGTAGATGAATTTAAACAAAAAAAATTTGTAGATTTTTTGTTTTATTCATAACATGTTATTTTAAGTTATTTTTTGAACCCTTCAAATTGTATAATTATAAATTATAATTACTTTCATGAATAGATTATTGAATAAACTTCAATACCATGTTTTCATTTTGTAACATTTGAATAAATTTTGAAAACTAAAATGTATGTTAAAGTTTGAATTTCTTAAATAATTTCATGTCGAAGATAATAAACTTAAACTTTTTTTTTCTCTTATTGAAGTGGTTTGGTGGTGAAGACCTTGGTGCATCTTCATGAAATATAGAGTTCAAACCTTGATGAACGTGTGCATTACACTACTAGAAATTTTGGGTTTTGCAACTGTCGTTTGCAACTAAAATTCAGTTGCATGTGTTACATGCAACTGCAAATTTATCTAGTTACATAAAACAAGTTGCACATGACATTCAGTTGCATGCGACACTACATATGCAACATGTATATACGGTGCTAATATATGGTGTTCATCCATACATACTAATCCAAATGTAGTTGCACCTTGTTGCAACTCTCCTTGCAACTACAATGTAACTAATAAAAATATGACATGTGTTTAAAAATTGGACAACTAGCTTGTGGACACATGTCACTATTTTATTTTTATTTTTCAAAATTAAAAATTCATTGGATTAATTTCAATCATTAAAATTTCTACCATTGAGATGATGATACGTGACACACCATGGAGTGTTCATTGACCATTTGACACGTGTCCTTTTTAAACACAAATTATATGATGACACGTGGTAATTAAGGCCTACCTATTTTATAATTTTCAAATATTAATTAATGAAATTTAAATTGTCCAATATTTGGCCAATAAGATGTTGACACGTGTGCCTAAGTAAGTAGGTAATTTAAACCTTATTAGATAAATAGGTTTATTTAAGTATGTAAGTAGGTTGAACATAGTTAGGTTTAGGCTATATAGATAAGAATAAAATAATCCAATTTTATTTTAAAGATTAACCATTTCATAAAGGTCAATCTTTATTTATTTACTCATCCCCAATGGCATTTGGTGCTTGGTTACAAAAAAGTTATTGCTCCTACTTATATAGTGAACCAAATAGAATTGGAAGCCAAAGGATATGGGATAAAAAAATTCCATTGCAAACTTCATGAACCAATTTAGTTGCACATTAGATGCAACTAATGTATTAGAGTATAGTAGCCAGGGGAGGGCTTTGCTACTTCTGGTGTCCAAACAAAACTTGAAGCCGTCCTCTTGGTGCATCTAACACACTAAAAATTGTCAAAAACAGATTAAAAATGAGAAAGTTATGGCCCCCCAAAGTAAAGGGGGTCAAAAACTCAGAAAAAAAACCATTTAGCACTACAAAGGCTGATTCTTAAACACCCAAAAACTTCCTTTTATGTTGTTTTTTTTTGTTATTAAAGTACAAACATAATTTGTAGAACTTCAGATGGCGCTCCTATAGCATTTTAAATCGTTTAAAATGAATAAGAAATAAGAAAGTTATGAGGTTTGAAAGTAGGAGGGGTCCAAAGAAAAGAAAAAAAAACGTTTTGTAACTTGGAAAACTTATTCTTCTTGTTAATTTTTCATTACTCCTTCTTTTTTGCACTTCAAAGATGATTGTAGAATATTTTTAATAACTATGATTACTCAATGAAAATATGATTTTAACATTATTATATAGCTTAAACTAGTAATTAACCTAAAATGTTTGTGTACTTGGAGGTTAATTCGTGTAGCCTATTTACATTAATATTTTAACATGAATAATAAAATTTAAATATATAATACCTATTGATATTATATATATAATTGATTATCATTAGTTATAATAAAAATAATTGATACTTATGAATATTTATAATAAATTTTAATATTATCATATTAGTTGATTCTAAATAATTTTTTGTTTGATCAAATTTACATTTTCTGAAAAAGATTCCAAATAAAATAAAATAAAATAATTTTACTTCCCAAAACAAATATTTAAATATATTTGAGAAATAAAATTTAAAAACTTGTAATATATATTTAAACCATGGTTTAGTTTAGCTTAATTTAATTTAGTATATTTTAGTTTAACCATAAATATTTTAATCTAACTTAATTTAGCCATAATTGATTTGGCTTAATTTAATTTAGCCATATTTATTTCATGTTAATTTATTTTAACCATAAATAATTTAGCCTAACCTATTTTAGCCATAATTAATTTGGCTTAACTTAATTTAGCCATTTTGAAGCCATATATAATTTAGCCATAATTGATTTGGCTTAATTTAATTTAGCCATATTTATTTCATGTTAATTTATTTTAACCATAAATAATTTAGCCTAACTTATTTTAGCCATAATTAATTTGGTTTAACTTAATTTAGCCATTTTGAAGCCCTAAATAATTTAGCCATAATTATTTTGGCCTAATTTAATTTAGCCATATGTATTTAAACCATTAATAATATAGTTTAATTTATTTTAGCCATAAATAATTTACCCATAATTATTTGGCCTAACTTAATCTAACCTAATTGCATAGTAACTAGTTGCAAACGACAGGATTTCTAGTAGTGTTAATATATGAATGTGTATATGCATTAATGTATCATGTATAAATATGGTGTACAATGTACAATGATGATGAATATCTTCAAAATATTTTGTTAAAAGAATCCAAACCAAACACAAATAATAATAATAATTAAAAATCAAGACATATATTTTTGTCACGACATGCCATGAAAATTTTATGATATGTGACCCCCCAAAAAATGTTTTAAATGTTTTAAACATTTTATATGATGACATGGCATGTTAATCCACATCATATTATCTTGTGACCTCATAATATCCATGTCAACAAAAATTAATTACAAATTACCTAATGCAACATGTTGCTATCCAAAACAACTAAAAAACATTCATTAAAAATGTCATAATCAAATAGTCCTTTATTATCAAAACCATATAAGTTACATATTATTGAACTTTGTCCCATTTCATTAAAAACATAATGGATTTGGGTAGTGGAAAACCCCAAGAGTTTTCTTTGTGATCATCAACTTGTACCACTTCGTTTCTATTCATTTTATAAGATATTCAGTGGCCACAATGATATACTTCATGCCCCTAGAAAAGTTGGGATAAACCTAACCAATAAAATCAATGCCCCATTTATCAAATACCATTAGTGATAAAGACGGATGCAATGGTAACTCCAAATGAAAGTCACTACAAGCATACCATTAGCAAACATCATAACATTGGGCATAACTATGAATATTGACAAACATGGTTGGCCAAAAATAGTCAAAATGTAAGGCCTTTTATGTTGTTAAATGTTTAGAAAATGGTTACCACATGCATTATCATGACAAGCCTCCAACATGGATGGAACCTCATGATAAGTTACACATTGCCTAAGTATTCCATCAACATTTCTTCGATAAAGGTGGCTAGGCATCAAGGCAAAATGCATTGTAACCAAAAAGGAGGATCCAGAAAACCCGCAGAATTGACGCGATCTCCCACGGACCCTGGTTCTCACACTCTATCAATCCACCTCAAATCCACAGACACCTCACCTTTCCTAACTTGGACTATCTTCTTGCCATCGCTTACCAATCTACTTGCAACTTGAAGACTGACAAACCCA
>Ga0209611_10005731_pt1 | contig 20663 bp, 17 predicted proteins | sample S1TSphgellanicum_3_FD_187693 | JGI IMG/M metagenome (GOLD analysis project Ga0209611, IMG submission 187693) | Host-associated microbial communities from peat moss isolated from Minnesota, USA - S1T2_Fc - Sphagnum magellanicum MG (SPAdes) (version 2) | ecosystem: Host-associated > Plants > Peat...
TTGTTAAGGAGCAAAATTGATTGGCCCATCATCAATTCTTTTTGGGAAGATTGGGCATGCCCCCAATAGAAGCACCTCTTTGGACCCCCAATTGCAAAATAGAAACAAATGTGCTTCCCTAAGTTTTACCTTTTCAGTTATACATGGGAGTTGAACTTTGGGCCAATCAAAACCCAAGTGCTATTGGGAACATCTTGAGGAACACATTCAGAAACACTTTGGGAACTAGGGAACCCTTTGAGAGCTTGATGGGAACATGATGGGTACACATTGAGAACAAGGGAAAAGAAAACAAAAAATCCTTCCCTCGCCCCCCCCAAAAGAAAAAAACTGGACCATTCATAAGTGCATGCTGAGCCTTCACACCGGCTGGATGAAATTTCTCTTTCCAAAAACAATTCATTGCCATTATAACCTTTTGAGCTTATACATTTGTAATATAAGCACATATAATGTTTTGATACATATTTGATTTTGTTCCTTATCACTAATTTAGTCCTAAGGTATCACTATTATGTGTATAAATATGGTTAACAAATGTTCAATCAAATTCAAACTTGTGCTTAATTCCTCATCCAATAATAACAATCACTTCAAGAAATTTTTCTCTCTTTTTCTTTTCTCTTTTTTTAAAAAATTTTTGGGTTTGCTTTGAACATTTTATCACTATCATTAAAAATGTTCATATGGTGTTGAATGGCAAACGTTTGTCACCAATTGAAATGGCTAATGTTAGAAGAAAGTATTAAGACAAATATTGTAGCCTATGGTCAGTTTCAACATTGACAAAATGAATAATTTTCTTTTTCAAAAATTGAATTCATTTTTTATTTTTATTTAAATTTTTTTTCATCGTCTATTATAATATTGTGATATAAGTAGTGAAATTATTCAGAGTGTAGCCTACAATAATTATAATAATTATAATAATAGTTTCAACATTTCAACTTCATATTTTCACAAAATTTCATTTCACTATTTTGAGGATTATTTAGGGTGAGGTACTCTAGATGTGAAAGGATTCTACCATCATCTATTGGTAACTATCTAATTATTATAGAAAATGCCAAAGACATCAATTTGAAAATTGTTCGGATTCCTAATGAAGTGTTGCATCCAAGCTTTGATCAAAGGTGCACAAGATATATTATGACATACCTACCGATTTTGGTTGTGTTGTTTATTTCTATGGCCATAGAGGTGGAAAGAGAGCACTTAATAATAAGATGCTCAACTCTTACAAGAAACAAAGATAATAATGTTAATGCAATGCAATTAGTTTTTTTTTGAAAGACCATTGTTGACACAATTGAGAAACTCTTAAAAATACTCCTAACCTTTTTATTTTAGAGCTTTGCTTCTTACCTTTAAAGCCATTCAGTCTATCTCTTAAACGCATTATGGTTAAAAGCTAAAAGTCGAGGATTAGGATGTGTGAACTAACTAACTATTAAATAAAAATAAAGCATTTATGATAATCATAACCTTAATTGAGGAGATAAGAACTTAATTGTCAAAAAATCATTTTCATAATTTTTTAATGAAAAGGAAAATAAAATTAATAATGGGAAATTCCCCATGTGACATTAGAGTGCAAATTGAAAGGCCAAATGACGAAGAGGCGTTGATTGGTTGAAGAAATCATTTATATACTTTTAAATTAATTTTCAATTATAAAATTCATTCTAAATTCAATATTTTGTTCTCTATTGGTCTAAAAATTGCAAAATGACCATTGTGCATAGCACCTTGTTGAGGCTTTCTCATAGTACCAAAAGTGCAGCAAGGGGCCCCATGATTTGAGAGGGTTAAGGTATGGTTATAAACAAAACAAAACAAACACCTATCTTAATATTTAGATGTCATTATTGAATATAGTTCCAATATCTTAATCAAACAAGATTATTTTATGGAAATCCCTAGGTTTATTTGTAAATTGTGATGCTATTTATACAAATCTATTAATCAGCAAATATTCATACGAATGTGCCTTTAATTTACAATTGAATCAAAATAATGAAATTTGTTTTGATATTAATTGGGATGCTCGTAGTTTTCACAAAAATGAGATGGTGAAGAAACATTTCAAAGTCAAATAAGTATATGGCTTTGGGCATTCATGAATTTAACTACAATAATAGGCTTTCTTTAACTCATCATGAACAGGATTGTTGAATTTGCGGACCAAATTGTCCATTCATTTCAAAATTGAAGGAGGTTAAAAGAAAAGAAAAAATTGTCCACCCATGCTGAAGGAGACGAAGGTAAAGGAAACAATTTTAATAAAATAAAATTTGTCAACCCATTAAAAAGGAGAAAGAATCTAAAAAAGGAAAAGTAAAATATTATTCACCCATTCCAAAGGAAAGGGAGATTGGAAGTGCATTAAAAAAGGAAAATAAATAAAAATCAACCCTTTCAAAGGAAACGTAGGTTGGAGGAGGATGAAAAAATAAATAAAAAAAATTAAATGCAACCTTTTTAAAAGAAAGTGAGGTTGGAAGGGGAAAAATAAATTGTCCACCAATTCCCAAAAGAGACGGCATTGAATTGGGGGGAAGTAAATTGTCCACCATTGGGAGAGCTTTGGAAACAATCTTCTATTGCATCTATTATTGGTTGTGAAAACATGAAGATGGGCACCCCAAACATTACACCTTTGCGATTGCTTTGTAACCCCCATGTCTAGGAGACATTATGCTAGGAAGGCCCCCCATGATAGTGGAACTTTATTCTCTTTACTAGGTAGTGTCAACAAGTTTTTATATTCCAAGAGCGATGTTTCATCAGAATTGGTTTATGTAAGATGAGTATTTTTGGTGATCGTCATTGTGACAATTTTAGAGTCATTCTGGACTATAATTTGTCATAGATCAAATTTCATTTCAGAATCATTTCTTGTTGTCTGTTTTGCACACTTTTAATGTTTTGGTTTGTTTGTATCTTATTGTCCTTCTTACACTTTTTCAATATTCTCTTTTCTTTGTCTATTTGTATACTGTTATGAACTTTTCTAATGAATCGGACTTTCGTTGACAATTTGCCTACTAAATAAAAAATTCAAATAAAACTAATGAAATAAAAAGGCATGTAATGAGATATAATGAAATTTATAAAATTTTATTTCTTTGAAAAGATAAAATTGATTAAAATTTTATTTTGTCCATGCAAAATAATCCAATCATCATCACAGGTAGTATGCAGCATGGGAGAGCCCAAATAAGTTAAAGTGTATGTCCACCCACACCTAGTATGTGGGCTTGTATCCTTGTCTACTGCTTCCAAAATAGTGTACAAATCATATGTTCTATTTTTGTCATGGGGCTCCAAAGAGGTGAAGCTATTGGGGAAAGTGCCCAATATTCCCAAAAAATTGCTGATGGGCCAATCTATATGGCCCCTTCCCAAAAAAAAAACCAAAAAAAGTGTGGGAATGCCCATGGACTATAATTACTTAATATAAATCACACTACTATACAGCGTCATTTTTAACCACTAAAACTCAATTTCATGTCACTTGAAACCTGAACTTTATTCAAATTTCCGAATGAGGCCTCCAAACTCCTGTTTCATGTATGCAAAACCTGAACTTCATACAAATTCCTGTTAATAGGCCACTGATAATACTACTAGTCCAAACTCAGTTTCATGTTATTTAAAACGTGAACTTCATCCAAACTTGCAGGGATATATACTTACCCGAAGAAGGAACTGCTTCTTTTGGATGATATGAACTATGTCCATGGATTGAAGACTGGCAAGAAGATGTGAAATCTTCGCCATTGTCTTGTGTTGCAGGCACAAACAATGGTTGCAGACAATCTCAAGGAAAAAGGAACAGGACTAACAAAAGGCATTGCATTTCTCAACAGCTCAAAGCTCCATTTGTTGGATTCTGCCTCAAGAAAGAACACCATGTAGGTCCAGAACATCTGTAAGGAATTTTTAGGACCATACCTTATTCATCTCCAGCAATACTTCAAGTACAATGTCTATGGGATCAACTTCAAGTACAGAGACTGGTCCCGTGCTCAAGACAAACCTGGCTCACCAGGAAAAATGGCTCTTGAACAGCCCATGCAATTTTCCTACTCAGCACAAGCAATTTTGCTGCAAAAAGCTGGACTGCACTAGAAAGATTCAACTAATGATTTGTTACTTTAGTTCATGAGAAACATTGGAGCATACAAACAGGTTGGGCTCAGAATGGAACTTAAAACTCTCATTGGTTTCAATAATGGAGAAAATGGCTTGAAGAGTTGTAAGATCACTTGGTAAAGGAGCACTTTCCTGTACAAAACCTAAGTAACACACATCAACTTGCAGAGAATGCCACATCACCTTTATCATCGGTTTGAGATTCTTGAATAAATCTCTGCAAAAGCCAATGAATTTATCACATAGTACAGCAACAACCTAAGTCAAACTGGAAACCAGAAATCACAGTTGCCCGGGTAGAGAGACCCGAACATGTTCGTTCATGAGCAGCAATTTGACTTTGGAGCAAGGCCACGGTTTGCAGGTCTGTCTGTAAGTGACATCCCAGAAGGTTGCTGTGCAGGTTGAGCTTTTGGCAACTTTCTTGCTGCATCACATGAACACCAATGTTACTACACTGATATCAGACATCAGCGATATTGATTTACAATAATGGTTTTTGTAACAGTCTAAAGCAAGGGAAAACAAATATTTTCAGAGTCTTACAAAAATATATTGCAATGATTTCTTTCACATGGCAAGGAGTTAAGAGATCTGTTTATGAAACATACCAATTTCATAGAAAAGCTCATTAACATTTTGTGCAGTCTTTGCAGAGGTTTCCATGAAAAACAAACCATTCTCATCTGCATATGACTTTCCCTCCTGCAAGTAAAATCCTTGGACCGTCAGCAGGTATGAATTGTAGATCAGCAATTGACACATCCATAAGCATCACATCAGTGCCACTCTGGCAATTGCAAGGCTGTCAGTTTAGCTGAGAAGTAGAGAGCATCATATGTTTTGTCTGAGTCCTATTTAATCACATGGATAGAACTAAGTGGACAATGATCCATTGCCAACACAATCACACACACTTCCACTGTGTATAACAGAACCACAAGATTTACACTCCACTGACATGTAACTTGAGCACGAAGAATCCAGCTTGGACCAGTGGTGAACATGTGACTTGAGCATGTGCAGTTTGCCACAACTACTCTCCCTGAACTTGGAACCCATGAAGGAGCTCATTCCTACAGCTATTCTAGATATCCTATAGAACAAAATGTGAGCAAACTGCTGATATGTCTCCGGGAAGTATGAGTCATACCTCAACCTCAACCTTTCTTTTGGAGTCCAGATCCGCCTTGTTTGCCGCAAGAGCCATCACAAGATTTGGATTGCCTGCATATCAATACCTACCATACTGAGGACAGATACCAAGTTTATATACTGTTCAATGTAAGAATATCAATTCTGCCCACAATATTGCACAAACAAAGTGAAATCCAGAGCATACCCTGTCGTTGGAGTTCTTGCACCCACTTCTTAGCTCGATTGAAGGAGTCCTGCCATACCACATTCAGCATATGTGTCAACAGTTTTAACTGAAAAACCTGTTTTACAGTACAAGCCTCCACATAGGACACATGTATGATATATCCATGCTGGGTTTCTCACTAAAGTGACGGCAGTCTTGGAAATGAGCTATTCATCAATTGGATTGGAAGTTTGAACATTCCCATATCTTATTATTTGTGCATTTCTCATCTACCTCCTTTGAAGGTGCCATAATGCGCTGTAAAGGTCTATAACAGGATCTCACACAGGAGGGGACATCACAATGCTTCATTTGAGGCCAAACCAAGCTGGACAATAGCCTATTGAAAGTCATACCAAAGAATTATACATAATACCCATTCTGGATGTGATACGGACTCTACACAGGTTCACAGCACGATCACAGGATTTGCTGACTGAAGTATAACAGTGTGATGCATGTAGTGAGTTTCCATTCTTAGTAGCCTCCAAGCATAGGATTCCAAGTACCATTCTTCTATCATCTGTAACAAGATTGAGGCATATATGCTACCTGCTTCTAGGACATCTCATCTATAACTTTGTTGTCTATAAGGACCACAGCTGCCTCCTTGCAGGTACCTTCATAAAGCTGATCCAAGCAGTTTAAGGAGACATGAGTTGGTCCTAGGTGTGTCAGCTTTCCAACAGTGCTCATTCTTTCTGGTCTGTGAGCTAGATATGGATCATTTCCCTCTCCATATGCAGCTAATGTAAGCAACACAACAACACTGAAAGGTTTATATCCTTAACATAAATGCAATCAGTAAAAGGAAGCCAAGAAAGTACATACAGCATTTGTTATATCATAAACGATGACAGCTGCAGCAGCACCTCGATAGTACATTGGGGCCAAACTATGGTATCTTTCTTGTCCAGCTGTATCCCAAATTTCAAACTTGACTGTTACATCATTCACAGCGAGCGTTTGTGTGAGAAATGCTGCACCAATTGTAGACTCCTGCACAACAAGATAGACACATAAAAACCCTAAAAAACTCAACCTATCAGGAATTCAATTGCAGCAAATAACCACAATTTGTATACAGGTTGAGTTCGAACTCCAGGTCCCCATGCTGATGATTGATAGAAAATCTGACACTTTTAAGGCACAAATTAGAACAGAGGAAATCATGCTCTTGTGCAATATTAACCTCATTGCTCTTGTTGCCCAGACATTAAAAAGGGTTTTCTTGAAAACCAAACAACTGAGATGTTCACCACCAATCTGCTACAAGTAGAGAATGAAGTGGGAGCATGAGAAGTTATCCCTAGACCAGAAGCAATGAAGGCATATATGGAGGCAAGGAGGAGAGGGAAGAGGCAAAAACCTGATAGTCAAAAAATTGCCCTTTTACAAACCGCAATACAAGGCTGGACTTGCCGGCTCCCATATCTCCCAATAGTACCTGCCACATACAATTTTATATCTCAGCACCCTGCTGCAAATAATTTCCTCATTCAAGCCTGAGAAAGCATGTCCAGCAATCACAGTGTTCCACTTTGGATCCTTCTTTTCTGTGTCATATGAAAATGACTGGGAGAAAGAAAAAGGCTTTATTTCCACATACATACATCTCCAGCTTCTATAACAAGTGCAGATGCACTACACATACTAGCTGCTAAAACTTTAGACATGATCATATGTAGAATGCAGAACATCCACAGGTACTGGATACTCTGCTTTCCTTTGGTACCTGCCAACTTCACTGCAACCTTCAACAAGCTTGCTATACCTTCTCCCCAAAAACCTAAAAAGTATCAGGGCCATTACCTTCCAAGGTAAAACTGGCTGGTAATGGATACTTCAGCCTTTTGGAGAAAATGGTGGCAAGAATGTGAAAATTGGACAAACATGGACAATTCTGACAGTATATACTCCTTTTGGTGAACATCCTCAATACTAATTCAGCTCTTGTTCTAAGGCAGTGCCACTCTTTCACATGCCGTGTGAAAGCAAGTCTCCTCCAACACTAGATAACAAACGTGAGATTCACAGCCATGCAATAGAACTGCAAAAGAATAGAACTCACAAGCTTGGCCTGCATGTGATTCGTCCCAGCTGTGGCCATCTCCACAATTGACGCGCTTCACTTGTGAGATGTTTCACACGACGAGCCAAGGCTCTGCAGACCTGGACGTTGCAAGATACAAAAGAATCAACTGGCATAAAAAAAATGTCAGAGACCAGGAAGGAACAGGAAAAGCTAAAAAAAGAAAACATTCAGAAAACGAAACTACAGAACGAGCGAAACGAAGTGTCAAAAGACACAAAACATAAGCAAACTGGATCAAAACCTAGGAACTTCTCCCTACTCCAAATTCATAAAACCTTCAGCGTATTCACGCCAGAAAAAAAGCCCAAACGGAAACTTAAGAAGCAAGAAAAAAACTCCCCGCTTATCCGCGCAACTGAAAAAAAAAAAAACCCCTCGAGCAGGAAAAACAAACCGAAAACTCTACCTAAATCAAAATCCGTTCGACCTCAATTCAACAGATCCGGATGCAAAAAGAAAAAAATTCTCACAACACGGAGGGAACGTCATCGCCACAAACCCTTACTACATGAATCCGACAGGATTGATTGTTCAAGAGAAGGGGACCAAAAGAGAAAATAGTTCAGAATTGAAACAAGAGCAAGTGTGGAATCATACCGAAGTAAGAAAGGGATGTGCTGATGAGGATAAGAAGAAAAGGTGCCCGTCGAGACAGAATCCGTCAAATTTCTTCGGCAACAAAGCGAACGTCACGCCGCAAACGATCGATGCAACACGCGCGCGCGACAGAAGAGAGACAAGAAGAGAGGGAAGAAGAGCGAGACAAGGGAAGGGGAGAGCCACACAAGCAAGCATCCCTATCGTCCGTCTGGTGAAATCGTAACCCTCCGCCAATGTACACCTTGGAGAATCGCCACCGTCTATACAACGAGAAGCTATGAACGGTTAGATCACACACAAGACGCAATCATAGGATAGCATCTGTTCCATTGCCGTGTCACTTCGTTCCCCAATATTTCCGGTTTCGGTTCCCCTTAATGTTCTCGATGATGATGCCCGTGTGTGAACAGGGGGTCACGATCCAGTACCACTGCACCACGCGGGGCGCTAAACAACCCCCTAACGGGGTCCTGTCCGGCGTGGGTTTCGATTGTCTTTTTGCACACCTTTTTCGGCCTTTCACAGTTCTGCAAGAAAACTATGCAACCCGGTTTTCAATGTTCTTCAGTAGCAATTTTCTTCAGTACAGGGCCCAGGAATTGATCCCACGACCCCCTTCCCTGCAGAGGATGGACTACTAACCACTGGCATACCATCAGGCGCTAACAATAAAGGATTATTTATCTAATTTATTGCATCTAAAAAGTCAAAAAGAGCAAAAATTTTAAAACCCTGCGGCAGAACAACGCAGTTCTCCGCAGGGCTGCACTGTCAGAGCGAAAGCAGCGCCGGACAGAGCTCGTTAGGGGCTGTTTAGCGTCCCGCCTGCACCACTGCTCTTTTGCTTGTGTGAGTCAGTCAGTCCGGTCAAAAAGCAAGTGAAAGAAAAAGGAAAAGAAAAGTGGAGCAATGTCTTGGTCTAAAGTTTCTTTTGCCACTTAAAGAAAAGACCCCCAAAGTTTCTTTTGCTGCAATAATGGTGGTTTTTTGGCCGGTAAAAATAATCCTTACTTTGGACTTTTTAAAAAGTTGTCTGTTTATCGGTCCATTTGTTCGTTCATTCATTCATTCATTCCTCCGTCCGTCTGTTCATCCATCCCACAATGAACTTTACATGCATGTTTTGTCCCCAGATGTAGATTTCACTGAATTGCGGGAAAAAGTTAAATTGTGTGGGAAAAATTTTTACCATCCAATTAGATGTTTGTTGTTGCTATTGCTGATCAATGATCAGGGCTTTTTTTTTTCTTTCTTTTTTTTGTGATATCCAAATTTCGGCCCAAAAAATAGCAAATTTAGTAAAATTTACACTAGAGAAACAGAAATTTCCAAAAAAAGTTCCATTTTTGAGTTGAAAAAGCAGCAGATTTTGTCAGAAATAAAATCACTGATCATGAATCTTAGTATTTGTTTATTTTTGGCGAAATTTTGACACTTGGGGACAAATAAAAGAGACCTTCCAAACTTGTGAAAAAATCCACCATATTTCAAAGGAAAAAAAATTGAATATCGCTTGTTTTTCCAGTACCTTGTATGTCACCAGTACATTGAAGGGGTTTCTAAAAATATATTACCTTTCAGGCTTATCAGTAGCCAAATTTGGATAAGTCCTCTTGTGGATGATTGCCAGTCCACCTTAGCCTTTTTTTAAGCTGGCTATATATAATAATATAATAGCCAGAAAGGGAAATTTAAATTAAAAGTGCTGAAATCAAGTTTTTCTGAGATTTTCAAATAGCTAGAATTCGACCATAATTTACCCAAAAAAAAAAATTTAATACATGGTTCATTCAAGTAGGTATCCAAAGATAGAGAAGAATGTTTAAATTTAAATTTTTTTCATATTTAACGTGTAACCAAATTTGGCTAAATCTTTGTAAGGGTCAGGTCATTGCCACTTTAGCTACATCACAAAATTGACAAAGAAAACATTCGTCCACCTACCTCACAAAATTGAAAAGAGAACCATGGTTATGAGCCTTTAAGAAAATTTACTCAAAGAAGTGCGATGGCCATAAAGAAGTACACCTAGTAGCTGAACCAAATTGGACTCTTTGGTGCGGGGGGAGGGGGCGGGGGCGGGAGGAAAAGATTCAGAATATACCCTGTATATGTTCCACCCTAAAACGTATACCCGTATATGTGTATATGTATATATGTATTTATTCGTAGGTGAAATTAATACGTAGGTGCGGTAGAGAGTCTGGGAGGACGAGCATATACGTACATAGGTGGGTCATGGCCAACAAGACCGGGGATTTTTTGGGGGGTAGTCTTCGGTCAAATTGCGCGGCCCGGTCCGGTCAGACCTTAGACCCGCATCGTCTTCGGCCACCAAAGCAATCAAACCAAATTCCAAAGAAATCACCGGATGGACTGTCGCACATAACAAACACTCCTCGCGTGCTCGTCTTGCGTGTCCGCCGTCTCTTCTCCTGTGAGAGAGATCCTCTTTCTGTTCTCTTCTTGCAGCAAGCACATCGCATTTCTTCCTTCTCTTCGCTTACCTCGGTGTTTTTTTTTATCACCTCTTTCTGTTGGTTTTGTGTGTGAGCCGGCCAAGTTTGCCTTAGCACAACTCTTCCACTTTCTCTTGTGGAGTCAAGATTTCGTGGAAGGTTAGGGTGAGAGAGAGGTTGGGTGTGAGTGTCTTGCGAGATTTTGCGACCACAGACAGAGGTCGAGAGAGAGAGAGAGAGAGAGAGAGAGTGCGAGAGAGCGAGAGAGATGAAAGCTATGGCGGTTGGGAAGGCAGCGATGTCGCAGGGACTAGAAATGAGCAGGGCGTTGAACTGTAGTCAGGAGCGGGACAATGGCGGGTTGCTGGGTGGAGTTGGAGGTCTTCGCCAATGTAAGACCGAACGCGTCAGGCTCACGGGACTCGCGCCTCCGTCGCTCCACACACAAAAATCCAAACTTGGTGCTCCCTCTGGCCCTCTCCGTCCGTCCTTCCGTCCGTTTGTGTGTGTGCTTGTGTACGTGTTTATGTGTCTCTCTTGACCCATCTCTTTGTGAATTCTCAGAAGTTATTTGCAAAGTCTGTCAATTTCGACGTCTTTCTGCCTTTCATTCTGTAGTTCTTTTGCATGTTCCAGATTTCTTAGAGAGCACCAGAATCTCATGATGTTGGACAATTTGATCTGATTGAAGGATTCTCTGTGAATCTGTTACTGTTTTCTATGCACAAGAGCTTGTCTTTGTGATTTTTCCTCAGTGTTTGTTACATCATGGTTTTTTTTTTGCCTCCCTGGGAGACTCAGGAGAGATTAGGGCGGACAACCATGATAATTGTTTCATGCACTGAATTGGCAACTCATCAAGTATGCACAATGATTCCATGTGAGAGAATTCACTCTCTGGAAAGAGGAAAGAACAGACGGATCCTAGTCCCTTTTATCTGTGGCATTGGTAGATTGTTTCATGAAAGTTTTCATATACTGGGGTTGCAGAGGTGCGGGCGGGAACTGGCAACACATACGGAACAGTTTTCAGGGTGACAACATTTGGGGAATCACATGGAGGAGGAGTGGGTTGTGTGATTGACGGATGCCCCCCAAGACTACCTCTTTCTGAAGCTGACATGCAAGTGGAACTTGACAGAAGGTAAATGAATCTGGCTGGGATTTCCCCTTTGTTCGAGTGCACTATTTTGCAGGACACAACAGCAAATGGTTTCTGCAAATTAGTGCAGATTGGACATTCTAGTCAACAGGTCTTACAATCACAATTCTTGGTTGTAATCCTCAGGAGGCCTGGACAGAGCCGAATCACAACCCCCAGGAAGGAGTCAGATACTTGCAAAATTCTGTCAGGCGTTGGCGATGGTCAGTTTTATTGCCCGTTATTGATGTAAAATGCAGGAATTGAGTATTTGCCACTGGGTTTTACGAGAAGTAGTTTTGGGAGAAAGTTCGTCTCTTCTATTATTGAATCTATTGTGTTCCATGTATACAGGGGTGACATTGGGGACACCAATAGCAGTTGTTGTACCAAATGAGGATCAACGTGGAGGGGTCAGTATCTATCTATCTCTGCAGCTCTTACTGTGGGTCTGATATGTTCCAACTCTAGGAGCCTTGGATTCTTGCAATGCATGTGACCCAAAGCCTAGGAGGAGGTTTGCCTTTAGTCTGCCTTCAGGATTTCAGGAGCAACTTACTTATTGTAGCAAGGATTGAACATCTCAGAAGCTGTTCTTAGAAAAGCGTTTTGAGGGTTTGCAAGAGGATGATAACATTGGAGATTTGGTTGTTTACAGGATTACTCAGAAATATCACTTGCATATCGCCCTTCTCATGCAGATGCAACTTACGACTTTAAGTATGGTGTGCGTGCTGTCCAGGTAATAGTAGTTTCCTGAAGGAGACCAAATGCTTGCAGAACATTGGCAACTTATTACTTAGGGATTAGCAGTAATGTCAATAATACTCAGCTAGAAACTTATGCTTTTTTGTCAACTTTGAAATGGCCCATGAGGGATTGAGTGTGGATGGCCTGCAGTATATTCATGAAGCATGTCTTGTTGGTACAATTTGGAGGAATAATGATCTAACAGGAATTAGAAGGTTGTTGCAGGGAGGAGGCAGGTCATCAGCAAGAGAAACCATTGGCAGGGTTGCAGCTGGGGCAGTTGCAAAAAAACTGCTTCAACTGCAGTCCGGAACTGAGGTAGGTGAATGTCAACTATTTTGTGGACATCTGTTACAAGTGTGTACAAAGGTGTTAACATGTTGAGCTGGTGCCTGATTTGTTGAGTTTGTATTGGAAACACAGGTTCTAGCTTACGTATCAAGTGTCCATGGAGTGTCACTGCCAGAGGGAGCAGTAAACCATGACACACTTACCATGCAGCAGGTAACACAATTTTAGAATGGATGACACCAACTCCCAAATGCCTAATCTCCCATTAGTAACTTCAACTGAGAAATTCTCTAAGAATATCAGTACAGCAAAAGGGGTTTGTAGAGTGACAGCAGGAAATGCAAGTACTGGAAAGTGTTTGATATGTACTTTAATGTGGACCTAAGAGATGTTTTTTCTGGCAGATTGAGAGCAACATTGTGAGGTGCCCGAATGCTGACTATGCTACCAAGATGATTGAAGCCATTGATGCTGTGAGAGTCAGAGGTGACTCTGTGGGTGGAGTTGTGACTTGCATTGCCAGAAATGTTCCTCGAGTATGTTGGTTCTTATCTTGACTATTATGCTTATTATACTGCATCTCTTTGGTACTTCATCTAGGCTTTGGTGTTGCCTTCTTCACCTGTGCACACTCTGTTTGCATATGTTCTTCAGAGGGAATGTCTCAAGAGGCTATAGTAGGTTCTGAAAATCATGACACTGTTTGATTCTGGACAGGGATTGGGTTCACCAGTGTTTGACAAGCTAGAGGCAGAGCTTGCAAAGGCTGCAATGTCTCTTCCTGCAACAAAAGGGTTTGAAATCGGCAGTGGTTTCGCAGGTATTTTGCATCTTACCCTCCCAGCTTCTTCTGTGTCTTGTGTTTTTAATTACAGAGTTACAGAGTTAACTTCTGTCATGTTCTGTGTGTCAGACTTGACAAGTACATACCAGATCAATTTTGTTATAACTTTGTTCAACTTTGGTCATCTATGGTAGTTGATCAGCTTATAGGTTAACCCTACTTCCTGATGTAGCCTCCCAAGGGTCCTAACTGAACTGGGGAGTTTCATGTGGAGTGTAGGATCTTTGATGACCGGAAGTGAGCATAATGATGAGTTTTACATTGATGCGTTTGGCAATGTTCGTACACGGACCAATAGGTCTGGAGGCATCCAGGTAACTGTCACTCACAAACTTGCATCATACAGTTCCTACAGGTTCTTGATTGATCAAGCACATGCATCTTTGCAGTGCATTCAATTTAGCTTATGCATGGAAAACATTGATCCATTTCTGTCCCCACTTCTTATTGCATCACTGTTGATGCTGGAGTTGATCAGTTTCTTTTTTCCTTGTGATTGATGTGTCCTTGCAGGGAGGCATTTCTAATGGCGAGACAATAGTGATGAAGATTGCCTTCAAGCCCACTTCAACCATCACTGTAATCTTCTTGAACTTACAAAAGCCCTTGTCAGCTTTGCACAGTTGGTTGGTCTGTAAATGGAGAATTTACATCCAGACTTCAGGCAAATTAGCAAATGTGTTGTCTCACCAGTCATGATGGTATGATTGGCAAGTATAGTTGGAGATAATGCTCTTGATTTTCACATTGTATATACTCAGTTTGTGCAAAAACTAGTGCAGATTTGGATTGCTACTCATGAGTGTAATCTCTGCATGAAAACAGAGCAAACAAAAGACTGTGACACGTGACAGGCATGAGACTGAGCTAAGAGCCCGTGGCCGTCATGATCCTTGTGTTGTCCCTAGAGGTAAGGCAATGGATGAAAATACTTGTGTGGAATGTCCTTGAAGCTTTATGACTGTGCATGGCTGTTCTACTGTTAACAGTAGATGTGGCATGTAGCCAGAAGTACAGGAAATATGGGAAGGCAAATGAGGAAAACAATTTTCTCATAGAAGGAGCAGACCAAGGATACAGATTTGGAGGAAAATTGCTTGGTAGGAGTAATGAATGTTGGTTGAAGAAACTAACAGTTGGGTGTGGTGATGAAATGCAGCGGTACCAATGGTTGAGGCAATGGTTGCCCTTGTACTGGTTGATCAATTGCTGCAGCAGTATGCTCAATGTCAACTACTACCCATAGAGCCTGTGCTCCAGGGCTCAGAGAGAGTACCAAAGAAGGCCCCTTCAACCCTCGAACAGGCAGCCATGTTCAGTGAGCACTAAGAAGCTCCCTGTTGCAGCTGGGTCTCATTGCTTTTGCCATATTGGGTGAAGGTTAGGTACTGTCAGACGCAGCCCCAAAACACACCAGCCTTACCCTGCTAGTTGATTTGTTCTATTTATTCTCTTTCCATAAAAGCTAAGAAAACTCCGCAAATACCATGAGAGACATAGAGTATTGTACTTATAGATCATCAATGGGGTCATTTTGCATTTCACAAAACTCAAGGGTTTATCCAAGAACTTGTATTGCCAGATGCACTCTCTCTCTTTTCACAAACTTGACACCCTGCATTTTAACAAACTCAAGGGTCATGTAGTTGTGCTTAAAGTTCTACAATAGCTTAAAAAGGCAGGAGTGCTTACTTGGTAACAAACTTTTACACCAATTAGGTGGGGTGTGTTGAGCAGTGCTCCAAAATTGTTGTGTGATTTCTGTGGTCCATCACAGAAAACAATATGGCATTCTCTAAGAGAACTAGAGGGGTTGGCTTGTGCACTTTGACACATATTGTTGTAAGTTGTAACCTAGATTGACAAAGTATTTTCATTGAATTTCCAATAACAAAAAGTGCACAAAATTCAATAGCTCCTGCACTGTAGGAGTGAAAGTTACTAAAACATGTTGGTGCACCTGCACTCATTGTGGGCTGTCCAACAGGAGCCAGAGTGCACCCAAATTTCCCTAAAATTTTGCTTTTTGATTTCTACAGGAACAAATAATTCTCTAAATTTGTACGTGTGATTTCAAAAGAAACAAGGAATCTACTACAACATGTTCTCATTTTTCTTGTCTTTTCCAGCCAAGATGCAAAATTTCACCACTTTTAAAAACACTGATTGCTGCTAATATCAAGAGCACAACCTTGATTCCCATAGAATTTTAACTTTTGGATTTTATGGAAATTATTGCTTCTGAGTTATTGATCGCCATGGGCCACCACTAATTCCATTGAGCCCACTTCAAGGTGGGCCCAAAAAAGTTTCTTATATTCCTGGATAACATTATCCACCTCAGCCACGTAGGATTTCATGCAGATTTCACCAAGGAATGTATTTGGAGTCTCATGATTGGTCTTATTAGATTCCAAATGCATTCCAAGACACATGAGCAAACAAAAGGCATGGTTTGTTGATACCTAAATTTATGTTTCCCAAGTAAACCACACAAAAGTTTATATTTTCCATTCTGTGTTTTGATCTTGGATTCCTACAATTGCAAGTCCATTTGATTTGTGTGCATGATTTCATGTGTGTGACCTTTGGTAGTGCCAATCTACACAACAAACTTTTCAGCAATGTCCAGTGTAATGCACAGGAAGTGATTCATCAATGCACCCAACATGGTGACACCACAATCATCAAGACATTCTCTGAGCTGCTTTGCTTTCAAAGTCAGGTTTGTAAAAGCATCAACATGGACAATTGCAATACTAGTAGCAAAAAGCCAATCTCCAGCACTGCTTGCAAATTTGTAAGAGCTTTGTAAACACTGTTCGAAGTTCATGCTTGACTCATAAAAAAGCAACCTATCCAGATTGTTTCTCCAATCAGAACACACCTTGCTGAAACAGAGTGCCCCTTATCACATAAATACTAGAGCAAATTGTTATTCCACAGAAGGCTGGAACAGTACCAGAGCATGAGACCACTTCGGTCAGGTGCATGCCCAGGTTTGGATCACTACAATAACTATCAGTAACCTCACCAGCTACTTCCTCCAATTACATACTGGACTGCTATCAAAATATGTTGCCACTAGGCAGATTCCACCTCATTGCTGACATCCTTCTGTGAGAAATTTCTCTGAGAAGATTGTCTCTGGGCATTGATCAGCTCTATTGACATTGCAGGCTCCTGTTATGTACAAGACGTTCATGGGTAGAGGTCGGCAAAAAAGGGACCAGGGTGAATCTTGGGACTGAATGGAAAGCATCCAACTTATTAACCATCACAGTTTAGTCATGGACAATCCTCAAACCGATCCAGCATAGGCTTCTGATGGCTGCAAAACCCAGAAAATCATGAGTTGGACCTCGAGCTATTAAACAAAGCCTAATAGTTAGACTTAAGCTCCATACATCTTTTGAAACCAGAACTAATCCTATATGAAGAGGATGTTGCTCCTTTATGCTATGTGAAGGATCTAGAACTCACTGTACACATGGAGGAGGCAACCTAAAACCAGAGAATACCTTGTACAAAAAGGCCTGTTTTGGTGGGATTGGGAGATTTGCATTCACTGATATGCACTATAGCCCATGCAAGTTTTGTTTTTGTATTGTAGAATCTAAATCAATATTCTACATGCAAGCCTGAGGAGCTGTACCAAACTTGAGGTTTCTAAAGTTCACCATTGGGAGCTGAAACTTGTTTGCTACTCTACTATTTGAGGTGACTGAAATCCCTTGATTCCAATCTGGTCTGGCTGCTGCTGTTGAGCCACCCTAAGATTTAATTGATACAAAGGAAACAACTCATAGGTGAAAGTGTCAGAATTAGGGTCCAATACCTTGAGATATAGCAATCAACCATGACTATACGTGGCCAGGATCAGTCTTCAATAAATGGCTTAGCTTGCGCTCCTCCATTCTCTTCTGCATTTCCTCTTCCCATGCCTCTCAATCATTGTATCACCATGAACTAATAAGATTCTAGGTTGCACTGAGGCCTGCTCAGTTCCTCGATTTGGGTCCTAATTGTGGGTGAACAAATATCAGTTACTCATTACAGTTCAAACGCAATTGCACGCAAAAGTAGAAACCAATAACAATTGACAGAGTAATGAGTTCCTAAAACATGGCAGTGGAATAGATGCCAAAGTAATTTAGTTGCAACCTTAAGTGTCTCTGTGGTTTCCCTATGTTCAGTTCTGTTAGTGTAGTTGTGATCAGTAGTTGTGCACACACTACAAGGGCTGAACATTTAGAATATACAGAGTCTGAGGAATTGAAACCCTCTTGACTCTAATTACACAAGTGCTTGAATAAAACAAAAGCTAGCGTCTCCATATGATCCCTTGATACATTACTCAGTGACTGCATGTGATGTCTCCATCAAGAAATATGGTGCAGTGAAGCTCAATCCCACATAGAGAACATTTGATTGCAAAGAACAATAATGAGTGCAAGTTCAACCATGACAGGGCAGAAGAATGGGAAAAAGGGGTTACCAACACACAGGCACGATAGGTTTCCCATTCCACCATGCACTCCTCCTTCTCCCACTGCCCCTTCACAAATTTCTCTGAATACCATCTGGTGTCACCCAAAAGCAAAGTTGAATACCCTGCAATTTTCTGTCCTTAAGTCTAGAAGGGTAGATACAAGACTAAAGAACATATGCTAACATGCTTGCTTTGATACTCACACGCGAGCCATCTCACCAGGTGTATGATCTCCAAGATCTCAGTCAGATTTCAACTTCATCCAACCATATGCATAAGCATATTGTTGTAAATTCTTCAGACCTGAGACCTCAATTTTCCTTCAGCCTTTGTTTCAAGTCTTAAACACAGCTCCCTAACCAACAAAGAGAAGAACATTCTGAATGTAGATGTAGATGAAAGCAAGCATGAGCTTTTGTAAGTATTGCTACACAAAGGTTGCTCTTAATTATGCAGTAGTCTGAACTGGCACCTTGGCCCTTGTAAAAAGCTTGACAATCCCAGTGGAAACCTGGAATTTCTAGCTCACACAAAGTCATTTGGATCAGGAACTAATAACAAAGAAGCTATCACATTTAACACAAAAATCATTGGGGAGAACTCATGGTTCCATACTAAACCTTTCTCCTACTTCTGAGATTTTTCAAATCCCTTCACAATTCAGAGTGATTCCTAAAAACATTGCTTGAATTCAATGTTGACATCTCTAGATAATACAAAACCGTCCCTTGCATCATGGATGTTGCTCTCTCTTTAAATCCTCATTGCCAAGCCAGATTCAGCAGATTCATCAGAAGCACCTAAAACAGTGTTTTCAAAAGCATGATAATGTCTGGAACATCAGGACGATGCTGCAATCATCTGACGTATGGGCACATTATGAACAAAAAGTTCGTGAAAGATGGAGTCTAACCAACAACATTTAGGAAACCCAAGTTAGCAGCAACAGAGTGTGACTATTGGCTTTGAAATTTGGATCCAGACCCAAGCTTGTTTCTTCAGTAGCAAGCTTTGGGCACCCATATAACATCAAAAGCATGAGCCATGCCTTCTGACTTTTTACACTAATTTGGAAGACATCTCCTAAAGATATATAAGTCCTGCAATGATAGAAACCATGCACTCAATCTAGAGACTTTCGAGGTGGGGAAAGAAGTGATAACACAGCATGCAATCTTGCAAAATTGTAGATTGCAAGGAGATGTTGACATCTTTCTTCTTATATAGGAAAAACAGAACACTTTCAGTGATTTTTTTTTGCTCAAGGTTATGCAGGAAAAAGCTTACTATTCATTGGGAGGCATGTAATCTTCTACTTGAGACTACATTCCTTGCTACTGAAAAGCCTGTCTCTATTGAGGGGAACATGAGAATCCCAGGTACATGAGAAATCTTAAGCAACATGACGATAGGAATTATGGCAAGCTTGACAAACCCAGGTTGTAACCACTCTAATCTAACCTGGTTTCCTCACTGATTCAGTTCCCACTTCACACATAGTTCTTCACATAGTTCCCAGTATGTGAAGCTATATACTTCTGCAAATCAGCTGTCATTAAGAAGTGACAAACCCCATCATTTCGGGCAGAATTTGAGCCTGAATAGTGTGAAATCAGATTACGTTTGAACTGATTGTGCTTTAACCTAGAACACACAATTCCTTGTAGACGAATTTTTTTCATATTGTGAATAAAAAAACAGCCTTAGCCCACGCCAATGTCCGCAGAAAGCAAAAAGAAGAAGAAAAGATCACAAAGGGAAACCAGCAGCGTAAAACTGAGAAACCCTAAGAAAGAGGGGTAGAGAGGAGACAGAGAAAAAGGTTCAGAGAGCTTCTTCACTGACCGATTGAAGCAGTCATGGTAAGCGGATTTCAGCGCTCTGCAATTGGCAATGCTGTTCTTGCTTTTTCCGTCGTCATCATCCTTGTTGTGAGGAGCATCCCCTTTCTTCTTCCTGCTTCTTACTCCCCCCTCATCCTTCCACCTCATCCCCAACTCCACCCATGCCATTCTCGTACCCTTTTCTACCCCCACTCGGGTCCTCCGTTCACATTCTGCGCGAATCAGTCCGTCCGTCCGTCCCCGATCCAAACTCCTTCTTCTCCTCCTCCTCCTCCTCCTCCTCCTCCTCCTTTCTCTCCCCAAAAAAACGGGAAAAAAAGAGGGAAAAAGAAACAATGCAACTACAAGAACAGCAACAACCGCAACATCTGGAGCTTGCAAAGCTCACAAATACGCTGGCTGCTGCTGGTTCCGGTGCGAGCAGCGATGTCGCGATTGTGGCGATGACGCAGAAACGACAAACACGATGACGAGCGGGATAAGTATTCCAACGCACTCTTTACTGTTTCTACGACTGTGCGCTTGGTACCTATCCTGCGCAATAGCCCTTCCACGTCCCAAAGTCCAGATCCTGAACGGGTTTTCTGTCCAACTCCACATGTCAAACTCCTCCATCCATCCAACTC
>Ga0209611_10005732_pt1 | contig 20659 bp, 4 predicted proteins | sample S1TSphgellanicum_3_FD_187693 | JGI IMG/M metagenome (GOLD analysis project Ga0209611, IMG submission 187693) | Host-associated microbial communities from peat moss isolated from Minnesota, USA - S1T2_Fc - Sphagnum magellanicum MG (SPAdes) (version 2) | ecosystem: Host-associated > Plants > Peat...
TTATGTATGGATAAAAAAAAATGTCTCCATTCACATGAGGGATGGTTATGTCTGGTAACCAATGCACTCTCACGAGTTACCTAGTCCAAAGCTAATGCATGAAGGTATGCCATTGCCTCTACTGCCCCCAACAAATGATTAAATAAATAAATAAATATTCTAGTGAGAGAAAATATGTAAATTTCCAGACTAGGTAGGTACCTCCTATTTTCCAGCGCAGTCTACAGGCTACCCCAGTTATCCGGTCATGAATGACCGGCAAATTTCTTGGCCAAGAGCGCGGAAGGGTTTAGAGTTTGCGCGATTGCGACGGAATTGAGAATTTTTTTTTTGGTTTTTTTTGTTTGGTGGGATTTGTTCTTGTTGCCAACGATTTTGGAGGTTTTGGGTTTTGCAGATTGATGTTGCGCGTGCAAGTAGTGGCACGAAGCGGGAAGGACATCATCAAAGGCGTAGTGAGAGTGTCTGAGGATGTGAGCTTCTCATCTTTCCTTCTTTCTTTCTTTGCTACCCGATGTCGTGTTTTTTTTTTTCTCTTTTCTGTTTTTTTCCAGTATTTGGGAGTCTTCGCCAGCGTCCAAATTATGGGATATCGATTCGCGGAATTGGTTTTTTGGATACCCATTTCACAGATTTCCCGAATAATGAATGCCAGGGAACCCTAAACCCATATTTCTCTCTTTCTCCATGGTTTTTTCTTGTCCTCTAGATGATCCTAGTACCTTACATAGTGCATTGTTTCGAATGGACTGCTGGGCACTGTTGCTGACTTGAAGAATGCTATTCAGAGCTGCAGTAAGGTTACTTCCCTGCTTTTGATTATGGCTATGTTCTATCATTATTGTCTCATTTTCTCCCTTTTGTGGTTTATATTGCTGCACAGGTGAATTTGCAATTGTGCTCTACAGAAAAGAGTCCTCATCAGATATATTGTTCATACTACAGATGCCAAGTAGTACCCAGAACGACAACGGTTGACTTTGCCTCTGGAGCCTGGACAGAGCCGCCCCACTGCGCTGGAAGGCAGTAAGAAGTTAAAGGACTATTTCAGCAATGAAACCCCACAGGTTGTGTTCAAGGATTTGGGGCCTCAAGTTGCATACAAGACACTTTTCTTCTTCGAGTACTTGTGGTCACTGATTATCTACCCTGTGTTCTATACTTCTTTCCACAGATTTACAGCTTCTTGAAACTATGCACTATCAATTTAGTGGGGAATTATTTTGTTGAATAAATTGTCTAGTTTCATGCAAATTTTCCTTTAAAAATTTAACCTTGACTAGTTGAACTTGCCATTTTCATTAGATGGGTTGCCTGCAACAGAGCAAACTTCTCTTCTTGCAACATGGGTGGGTTCCTTAGTGGGTTTACAATGTATTCTATTTTGGGCATTTTTCTTGAGTGATTTTACAGGATTGCTAAGAACTTTATGTGAGCGCTCTAGTTGACAACGTTGCACTGGATTCGTGTATGTAGTTGGCACCTGCAAGTGAGTCTCATAGACAATTCGTCGGTCAATGACCTCAAAGATAAGAAAACAATACCATGAGTTACATAAATTTTATGATGAATTTTACGGATATGTCACCCATTTATGATGCACTCAATGGATTTGTCACCCAACTTTCATAGTAAGCATTATGTGTAATAGATGAGGAACAATTAAGTGGCATGAAAAAAGTGATGTGGGCACGTTGTCCAAACAACACAATTTGCAAATTATTCACTATGCATTCATAAACCAAGTTGATATTAATCCCCATTGAGGAGCATGTAAGTGTGCAAATTAGCACCTGCTTAAGTTTGGCCACTGCTTGTTGAACAGCCCTTGCTACAGTAATTTCCCCAGGTCCAAGCAAATGGTCAAGCCCATCTACAACAACAAACAATGTATGTGGTCACCTAAGCATAATCTTTACAATGTTGAACAAAAGATAACAACAATTGATCTCAAGAACTTGAGTGACCTAACTAGTGGTCTATGTAACCAAGGCTTTACATTCAAACATTTTCCTATATCTTCAACATGTGATACACTTACATGTTAACTATAACCTAAATTTAAGAGTTGACTTAACTAGTGGTCTTTGTAGCCAAGATGTCCCATTCAAACATTTTCCTACATCTTCAACACATGTACAATGAGTCTACATTTGCATCTACACTAGAAAGCAATTGTGTTGTGGCTATGCACATTGACAACTTCTTTCACAACTTGGAATTTACAACTGCATTCTTGTTGTGCATGTTGAATCATCTTCATTTCGAAATTGCCAAATTCAACTCAAAAGTATAAATGAATCACAAATCAATAGCATGGAATTGCAATCGACAAATTGGTGTAAATTTTCTCATCTTCCTAACCTCCTACAATGGTTAATTGCATGGTGGATGGTGTCACCTTTAAGAGTCAAAAGAGTTTCAGTCATCTCTATCACAAAGTTATTCCACTCTATTTCTTTCCTCTCTTGAGGTGACAAAGAAGGAGCATGAGGTTGAGTTGTTTCTTTTGAAGACTTGTAAAATATCTTTTTGACCTTCTTTTGTTGATATTTTTCACATGAGGTTTTACACAATCCATAAGTCTTGTGGCTTTTTTTAAGCATTCCAATGTTGTTAGTTTTTGCCACCTTTGTTTGTTTCCTTCGTTGTTTTCTTTCACTTTCTAGCTTCGTATTTGAAATCAAGGCACCAAAGGCTTGAAGACAAGAAGGGGAGCATGATGATGTGGAACTCAATTGTCGATACAAAGGTTGTTGTGATATTTGATGATGCCTATTAGCTGGAGCTGCCTTGATTTGTTTTTCTACCAAAAACTTATGGATGCCCTCATTGTTTGTTGCATCATTATCTTGGACATCAACTTCATAAAGTTTATTGTTCCATAAACAAGGAGTTGGGTGTAAGAGGCCTTGATTTTTCTTATGTGAAGGATGAGTTCCAGGTGACAACGACATTATATGGGCACTACAACAATTATCTTGCTCCCATGGTGTAATAACTTGAAGGCCCATATTTTGCAACATGTCTCTAGTTTGTGAACCTTTTTGAACAAAATAACTTCTTGGCTTGGAACTATAAACTTTGCTTGGACAAGCCATGGGCTTCCCACTAATTCCAAGTTGTTGACCATGAGATGTTAACATTGGATGTTGCACATTGTCGTTCAAACATAAACATGATGAAGTTGTCTTCTTAAGCACAAAAGAATTCGGGATACCTAAATACCTTGTATTGGTATTTTTGTCCTTTGGAACCTTATGAACGTTTTGACTTTCTTTGAGAAGGGATGGCGGGCATGTTTGGAGACTTTGACTTTGAGAAGAAGTTTCAAGTTGATCTACAATGTCACACATCTCATTGCTATAAATTATAGAAGATGGACGAACATTGATCAACTTCTTTTTATTTCTTATTTGGGTAATGGCACTACCCTTTGGTTTCACAATTTGATGTTGATCTTTGAATTGAGGTTTTGACCCAATTTTTTTTTTATCATGACTTGCTATCCTTTTTGTCATTTTTTTTGGGATTGGTATTTTGCAAGAGCCCAAGTCATCTTCAAGTTGAAGCCAAAATGGGGCCCATATGCGAGAGAAAGCCATATAATGTTCTCCACCTTCAAGAACTCCCAAAAGATTATCATTTTCATTATTCCCACGCAAATCAACTAATTGTAAAACATTTATGTCTTTCATGATATCTAGTAAGGCCTTCGCTCCTGAACTTGTCAAATGATTGTTCCTTAAATTTAACGCTTTGATCCAAAGGCCCAAATGTCCATCAACACAATCACAAAAGATCAACATGAAAAAATAAGATGAAAATGTAATCACTACATATGTGATCTCTTGTTTATTGTCTAATGATCATATTTCATCTTCACAAATTATTATATAAAACATAATTGAATTAACAAAAAAAAATCATAATATGGTATGGATTACTTTCATGGTGTGTTTAACTATTGAACTATTCCCACAAGTTATGGGGAACAAATGCATGTACAATGAAAAATAATAATTGGTTAAATCCCAATTATATTTTAAATCACAATTAAAAAAATATCAATGCCCACAATCATTTGGTTCTATGACAAAAGTTGCAAACATATCTTGCAAATGTTAACCAAATAACATCATGAAGAAGTAAGAAGGTTACCAACAAGTGGAGCATTGGAACGCAAGATAGGGGAAATTTCAATGATGAGAACATCAGTGAAAGCATTGTGGGAAAGATCAAGGGCTGTAACACCTTGGCCATCCATTGTTGTTTTTGGTATGGCAAGTTTTGAATGCGTTGTGCTCATTGACCCTCGTAAGCTAGCCTTCCAATTTGCATCTGTATTCCTTGCAACACTAACCTATATATAACACATTATTGCCTTGGAAAGTTTTGTCAATTTGTTCAACGTAATTGTTGTTTCCTTGCATGTTCTATTCATCGATTCATGAAACCAATGGATGTTATAATTTTATGAACTAGATGTTATCATGGAGGATGAAAATTAATCCATTTTATGACTTTGGCCCCAATGCCAAAAATTTTGCCCAAGAATGAGATGTCCCAAAAAAATCCATAAATGTGCACATCTCCTTTGTAATGGAATTGTCTTTGCAAAAGATATGATGAACATTTGTGCCATATAATATCTTTTAGAACATAAAAGAAATAAATTGTGGGAGGTCATTCTTTTTTGTTTTTGTAGGATAAGGTTAATATTGGATTAAGGAAAAATCCAAATTAGAAACCAAGCAAGTTTTCACATTCCCCTTGGTACATCATTTTATCTTCATGATTGACCCCATATTGGTGTCCTTTTAATATGTTAAATTTGTTAAGGAAGATGGTGGGAATTATGTTTAAGCCATTTTCTAGTTTGGGAATTCTGGATTTAATGACCTATCCTTCCACCACATAGAATATGACATTATTTATATTTTGAAAAGAAAGAAGTCTTAATGGTGATGATGATACTACAAGAACTAGTGATTGATTGCAATTTTGTACAATATGTATAAGTTTTCACAAATATAGTGGAATTTTGGCACGAGCTTGGAAAACTCGGTCAAACATTCAAATAATTAAACATATGTAGGGTAACAATATGAAAATTATAAGCACAAGTTATTCCAAGTTTCAAACAACTTAGAACAAAGTTAGTTATGTTATTCATTAGTGTGTATTATGCTAACAGACATGGTTAATATATTGAATCACAAACAATTTTTAAATATATATTTTTGTAGTTATTTTCAAGTTAATTACTAGGGAGAAATTCAACAATAATTCAAGCACGAAAATGAAACTTACAAATGGTTTAGTTAAGAAACCTTGATAATGGAGGATATTATAATTACACTTGCATTTGTCAAAGCACAACTTGACAAATCCAAAATTTGCAATGGAACACAACTTTGTAGCCCTTCAAACTACACCAAACAATAAACAAATGTCTAATGTTATGAATTTAATTTCTTTTTGTTATACAAAATATTCAGCAATTTTTGATATGTTCGCAATGTTATTTCAAAAGTAATTAATGAAATAAATATGTAACATATTAATAGAACATGTATAATATTCTACATAATAAAAGATTGATGTAACCATCCAACTTTATAATCTCTAAATCCAAATGAAAATATGTCATAGCTTTTCATGCACAAGACTTCAACCTCCATCTTATGGATTATCATTTTATGTTTATAGTTAATTAATTTTGTGGTTTTAATTTTAACTCCAAAATATACTAGATGATATCCTTTGAGTTAAGATTCCACATCTGACATCTTGTTAATGTTTTGAATGCAAAAGCATACCAAGATTTGAAGTCTAATATCTCCAAGTCCACTATTTGCAAAAGAAAGCCTTTGAAGTGTCTTGGTATAACCTACAAACCACCATCAATGAAAAGTTTTTCAACAAAAATATGATTCTTAAATTGAAATTGTATATTGACCTTTACAGTCTTCATTCCCATCTAAGGTCAACTACATGCATCAATCATCAAATTGTTGAAAAAGAGTTTGAAATTACTTAAAGACTTTGAAATGAGTTTGAGATCTTGGTTCCACAAGCACAACCCAAGTTCCACATGTTGTATCCATCCTTCTATTGCATTTGCTAAAGCCCTGTACAATATGAATTTTGAATTATCAAATGCATGTCATTTAACTCAAACCTTGACCATTGGACTAATTTAAAAGTATACCCACTATAGATGAGTTCAAAGACCAATTCATATCCAATGCAAAGTAGAAATAATATTACATTGTAGTTCAAAGAAAAGGAACCTTACTTTGTGAAGGTGGAAAGAGCATCAATTGTCCTTTGATCCAAAGAATTAAATCGCTTGTTGACTATAAATGACAAAAAAAATTTAGGTCAAGTACCAATGGAAAAAATAATGGGATCTTTTGGGGGGAAATAAGGTTTGAAGCTTAGTGAAAGAAAAAAAAGAATTGAGATTGTACCAATATGTACGTGCTCGGGGTTGACAAAAAAACGCACAATAGTGATGGTTGTTTGTTTTAACAACTTTGCCATCACAAAAAGGTCTGGAAAATTTAGATCAACCAAATTCCTCTGCAAGCGGGACAAGCATCCACCACAACCCAAATGTACTTAGTTATAAAACTTATTTATTCAATTATATTTAAATTGGTTTGGTTTCTAATGTCAATGTGAGCTCAAATGCATTTTGCCATAAACCTATTTTTCTCAATTTCCCTTTAAAGAATGAAAGTAAAGGGGAATAACAATTATTCTACAAATGTAATCCAATGATTAAAGATTGGAATCACCTCAATGTGAAAATTTGGAATTTGAGCCATTATTTTCCTATTGGTGAGATGATCATTCCCATGTTTATGAATGCTTGCATGTTGATGTGATGTTTTGTGATCCTTGATATGCCCCATTGACATGCTTATTCAATCCAACTATTTATTCCACTTCTAAATTATTACCTTTTCATTCCAAAACAGGCTAGCTTTTGAATCTTTGGTTGATAGACCCACCCATTCATCATTCTTCTATTTAGATTATTCTCCTTCTTCCCTAACCTCCACATCATGTTAACTATGATTTTATAATTTGTGTAATGCAATAAATTTTGACAAGCTTCTAATATGCTCGACTAGCTTTTCCTTCAAGAGATTGCTTGAGATAAGCATGTGCTTCGAACCTTTGGACATGACAACATGTTGAACACGAGGAGGAAAAAGAATTGTAATTATTATAAGAGGTGGAAAACAAGCAAGTTAGCAACAAGAGTTGGAAAGAAATTTAAACATAATTTTTTTTTTAATAACATATGTTTTAGTGTTGTGGGTGGTGATTAGTTATTAGGTGAAGCATAGAAGCAAGAAAACAATAATAGGCATAAGAACAAAGGATTTGCAAGGACAATGTGTAGCAGTTATCATCCACCTACTAATTTCACCACCAATTTCCATACCGCTCCCACTAAAAAACCCAAAAAATTAATATATCAATTTTCATCCCTTTTCTTCATTTGTGTGCAATCTATTGTGAAACCTTGATTATTGGAAATTTTTACTACATTCTTTTCCCTTGTCCTAATTTGTGTGCGCATAATTTTATCAAACCTTAATTCTTGAAAAGCTTTAATATGATTCCCTTTCCCTTGTCCTAAATTGTGTGCATATTCTTATCAAACCTTTATTATGGGAAATTTGGGTCCCTTTCTTTTGTCCTCATATATATGCGTACTCTTCTCAAACCCTAACTATTGAATAAATTTGTTACACATCATTTTTCCTTGTTTTTAATTGTGTGTATTCTTTTCAACCCCATTTTTGAAAAAATAATTATAATGTCCCTTTCCCTTGTCCTCATTTATGTGCATACTTTTCTTGTCTTTAATAGTCAATTTTTTTTTGAATTTTCATGAGAATTCCCACTTAATGGGTTAAAGCACATTACAAGAGACTTTTGTGAAAGTCATAATGACAATTTTTACGAGTTAATCAAGTCTTTTTGTATACAATTCAAATGCATTTAAAGATATTTAACAAAAATGATATGAGAAACTCAATGTATATTACGATCCTCCCATATCTGCAAAAATTACACCAAAAAATCATTATTCAATCAAAGGTGGACTTTGCAATGTAGGGTACATCCAATGTCACAATTCACAATATTATGGTTATGGACTTTTTGCTTCTAGTGGAGTTGGAGAACATGCTTACAACTTTTTATTATCACACATTGAAATATCATCCCAATTAAAATGAAAAAATCAAGTAAGAATAGGTCCATTATTTCTTTTAAGATTCGAAATAAAGACCTCATAATTAATTAAATTAGTGAAGTGTCCATTTAGATATCTAAATTAAAATGTTTAAAGAGAAATATTTAATAAATTTCTTCAAAAAAGTTTTAGTTAGGGTGATATGAACTTGGAAATGGGAAAAACACTTCATCATTTAAATGTATTAATTTGAAGCCCAATTTCATTGGGTAAAAAAAAAGACTAAATATGGACCTTTGAAATGGACTTTCATTTGCCCATTTTGGTCCACCTTAGTTTGCTTTATCATAATGTACTTGTGAGCCCTAAAACCATCATAGTTTTGTAGGTTTTTTTCTTTTTAATTTTTTTCAATTTTTTAAATTGATGTAAACTAGCAGACTTTATTACTTGAAAATGTGGAAATGGAGAAAGAAAGGATCTAAGTCTTTGTTTTTTATAATTCCATTTGCAAACTATTTAATAATTGTAACAAATATTTATAAGACAAATCAAAATACAACTAGTGATGACATGTAATAAATTAAAAATGAAACACCAATTGGATCCATAAAGGACGAAAGTTTTTTTTGTTTATGCACTAGTTTTTTTGTTTGTTGCTTATAATTGAAGTTGAGCAAAGTTCAAAAATCCTATATTGGCAAGCTTGGATGGTTTCCACTATTTTTTTTCTTTTTGTAAAAGGAAGGGAATGAAGACATTGTTTATTAGACTTCATAATTATTATCATTGCATACTGAATCTCATACAAAAATAATAATCATGTTTTCATGATGAGGAGGGATGGTTGGGTTATTGTTAAATGATGCATGCCATTTCATTATTTTTCTTGGAAATCTTTCCTTTATTGACAACTTGAGCATGTACGACAAATAGTTAATTACTTTTGAAGATGCCATTTTGAAAAATGATATTATTTCATATTACAATTTTTTAAAATTTCCATTAAAAAAAACATGAAAAAGTTACATTTGAAATTTTCAGCATTTAAAAAGTATATAATTTTGTGTCAAGGTCACCAAGGTATTATAATAATCTACCATACATGTTATTCTTATCTCTATTTTATATTTTGGGACTTTGTACATCTTATAATACAATGGACAGGATAATTTTGAGAGTCAATGGTTGGTCATATGTGACGTGGGAATGGATATATGGGTGCACATGAATACAAATGAGCCAAAATCCTTGTCAACACGTCAACTTTTCTACAATTCTTGTGACATATTTCTATGTGGTGCCACTTTAATGACATGTTAATCATGGAAAGTTGTGCTTACTCACTAACATGGATATTGAAAATCCTAAAATGTGTCAAAAAATCTTCCAATATCAAGGTTTGGTTGGGACAAAGGATGTTTAATAGCTTCATTCAATAAGAATATTTTCACAAAGGGCCCCTTAGTTTTCATAATACAAATTTTTTTGATGCTCAATTTTTTGTGTGGTAATAAGGTACTATTAGACACATGTAAAAAACACTCAAATTTTCATTTTTTTTCATTTTCTTATTTATCAAAAATTACGTTTTGTTTAAAGTCAATGAGTCCTTTACAACATGTAAATGTGATGCAATGTATATATTGTTTAAAGAAAGGTTGTAATTTATAATACAATAAATTAAATTGGAAAATTTCAACATGTTATGGTATAATTTGAAATTGTGATCATTTTTCAAGATGAAACACAAACTATGGTAAAATTTGTACACTTTTAAAAATTCATATTTATTCAATTTTGATTTATAAAAAATATGTGACATATTAGGGCAACTATAAATACAATAAATAACAAGTTGCAACATTTCATTTGAAAATTCCTCTTTATGAAAAAAAAAAATTTTAGCAAAAGGACCTTGAAAAGGACCAAAATCTTAATAACAAAGTAAACACATTGACTTGTTATATCTTGTTTGGACCCATATTCGAAATTTCATGACTAGTGCCAATGCAACATCCAATGCTTTACATATGAAGAAATTATGGCACAATATGAAACATAGTGGATGTTAATTTTCAATTTAGTTATCTTTCATTACCCTTTAGAATCATGGATTAATAAGTTGGTTAGTAAATATATATTGAAATGAAATTGTTTGAAAGTGGAGATATTGCATTAGCCACCAATGTTAGTGATAAGCATATTTCTCATATTTTTATCAAAAAATAGGTTTTGAAATGTGGGGCATTCTATTCAACATTTCACTTCAGACACCTATTTTGTGCATAGAAATGGTAATTTGTAATATTTTGAAGATCACTTTGGCTTTTGTATTTTGTACTATTTGTGCCCATTTTATCACATTTTCAAGTTTTATCATGTTAGCCATGTCAACTTAATTAGTTAACCCAATGATTTCATGTGGTTTTTATCTCTAGGATGTAGCCAAGTTGGCATCTTAAATAGTTTGTATAAGAAACAAACATTAGTTAAATTTTGTGCTAATTTTTTTGTAATATCTTATGAATGGAGTTGGTTGCATATATTAAAAGCATCAATAACATAACATGACAAAAACATAATATGGAAAATGTCTCAAAACTCTAAATTTAAAAAATAAAAATATTAAAATAGACAAAAAGAGTAACAACATTGAAAGAAAATGGACACTAATGAAACTTTATCATCAAAGATATGATAGTTAATAAAATTCAATTGCACATCATAAGAAGAATTCTACTTATAGCATCAAGGACTATCCATCATTCTCAAGGATCATCACTAGCTAGAAACCCAAAGTCAACGTCAAGAAAGATGGCTTAAGATCCACGACTTTATGTCAAATTTGAAAAAAAAATGTTTTTGTTAACATCTTTCCAACTTGAAAACTTCTATGTGGATATGAAAGTATGTATAAATTTGAAAATATTGGGACAAATTTGCAATTTGGATATCATACATTTCTCAAATAAAGTAGTACATCATCTTCATGTAACTATGCAAGTCTTGAATACAATTGAACTATGCGACAACATTATGAAAAAATCAATTATGATCATAACCTTCAAATGTCCCACATTTTATTTGTTATAAAAACAAGAATACACCATTCATCCACCAATGTGCATATATTCATAAATTTATCGCAACATTTGTATCAATTTGTGACAATCATGGGTTATTGATGATGTACAACATCCATTTGATGCACATGCAATTGGAATCCTTCAAAACAACAACCAACAATAATTTGGAATACTTCGTAACCACATTCAACGTCAATACACAAAAAGTGACACATACTTTGTGTTTATAGAACTCATTCATGTTCAATTTCTACATTCATAAGCAACCTTCAAGCTTTAATTCAAAATTTGCCATCATGTTTTTCAATAATCATTTTGTGATATTTAAACATTGACAACTTAGAAGAAAATAACTATGAAAAAATATATATTATATTTCATGGATACATCTATAATAGTTCAATGGAAGCATCACAAAAACTAAATTTCAAATTGACCATATATGGGCAAATGTCCTTAAAAATGAATGCAAAATTGTGTAATGCAACCATGTTGGCTATAATTTCACAAACTTATTCATACAATATTCAAAGTACCAAACACACTTTCAATGTATAACAAAAAAAAATTAGGATCTCCATTTTTCTCAACTTAAAAATGAAACAATGATAAGACTTCATAGAAAACATCGTGTTAGGACAAAGAATCTCATGATATAGTTACTTATTAACAATGACTACCCATTGAAAGGTGGGTAGCCTTATATGGTGGACCCATTAAACCTCAATTAATCAACTTTAGATGGACATGACCATATAAGCATTATGCAATTTAAGTCCTTTACTTTAGTTGTAACTTTGATCTTGATTATTAAACATAAATTGGATTGTGATGATAATGCAAGTATTGGAGATTTTATATGTTTAGTTTAGGGAAATGCAATGTCTTCAAACAAACAATATTGTTAGAATTCACTACTACATTTTGTGAAATTAGCAACTTTTTTTCCAAAGGTGGTTTGTAATGAAAATTTTCACTTTTATTTTTAGATGATTTTGTAACAAAAAATTGTAACACTTTTTACTACACTTTTTTCTTAATTTTTTGACAACATTTTAGAAAACGGCCAACAAAAAAATGAATTAGATTTGTAACAATAACACCCATGTATCTTCAATATATCTAGAATATAATTGGCAATATTTTTTGACATATAATTTCTAATGAATTTGTCATACGATTCTTTAAGAACTCCAATGAAAATTAACTTGGTCATGCAACAACAATCATGCAACCTTTAATAATCTACAATGGAATTGTAGCATGATTTACCATACATTTTTCATGGTTGTTTGTCAACACATTCAAGAGTTCCCAATTCAAATTGATTTGAATATGCACCAATAGCTCACACATTTTTACACAAATTTGTGACACAATTGTATTTTTTCATGAATTTGTGTTAGCTATTCTATTGAACTCAAATGGAAATTGAATTAGATATGCAATAATGCCCATGCATTTTCACCATATTTATGATAAAATTGCAACTCAATTTACCATATATGTTGCACAAATTTTTTCAAGCTTTTTGCAAATCTCCAATAAGAATTTTTGTGAGTTTGCAACACATCAAACTTTTTTCCCCATAATTGTTTAATATGATTGAAAATGGTTTTGACCATGCATTTTTTCATGAGTTTTTGTCAATATTTATGGTAAACTCCAATGAAATTTAACTTGGATATGTGGCAATAACACATTCATTTTCAATAAATCATTTGCAGTAAAATTGCAGCTTGATTTTTACCACATTCTTTTATAAGTTTTTGTTGCTTTACATAAGAATGTCCAAATAATGTTTTAATGGGCCTTTGTCTCTCTAAGTATACGAGGATTCTAGATTAATTAAACTGTTATGAACACATGTATGAATGGAAAAAATATGAACATGCCCAACACCATGTTCATTGTGTTTTTTGATGAAATTTCACAAACAATGGAGGGTGATGATAATCACCTTTAGCGTTGTGCACTACTGTTGGTCCATTTAATTTTCAAAAGCTAAGTATTTGATGTACCATATGTGATATTTAGAAAAACAAAAACAAAGAACTTGCTCAATTGGGTATTTAAAAATTATAATAATTGGTGAAAACATTTTATCAATACTCAATTTTTTCAATGTGATATTAGACCTGTAAATGTTTATTTCATATATACCAACGTTGGGTAGATGTCACTTGGGTATCACCCATGTATATCAATGTTAAACACCATAAGGTATCAAATTTGGTGATACCTTATTTGATATTTTGAATGTTGGTTTTTTCTTGTCTGAAAACCAACCTTCATAATTAAATTTGGCCATGCCTTTTGAAAATAGTGAAATTTGGGTGAAGTAAAAGATTTTGACTTGAGTTGAAGTATCAAGGTTTATTTTAGGCCGAGTCTGAAATGAGGGGTTTAGCTAAGATATTTGCTCCAAGAACACACCTAATCATTAGTCAACATGTATCAAAAGTGGGACAGCTATGGATATTGTTCCCTAATTTTCCCCCAATGGGTAAAGCCAATAAATCCCTTTTATTTTGGCTAGAGTGAACCAACATGATGCACTCATTAGTGCTAATGATTGTTTTTTAGTTTTTTGATGGAGTTAAGTAGCAAACATTTATATGTAACTTTGGACTTAATTGGCAACATTACTTCAAGAAATTATTAAATTGTAACTAGTACATATAAATGTGGCAACACCCTTCCCCCCCAAAAAAATTACTTTTAGGAAAAGAAAATTTGAAATTTTTGGATTTCAAAAAATTATGTTGCCATTTGGCAAAGTTTTGCCCAAAAAATCATTGAATAGTGCACCATCCATTACATGCCTATTATGATTTAGTTATGATAATGATTTTTGTGATTAAAAATCTCATAACTAATTTGTGAAAACCGAATCTATTGGGGGTCTTAAAGAATTAGCAATGCGCACCTAAGAATGTTCTAAACGTTTTGAATGTTCTTAACCCATGGTTGAATGCTTTTCAAAGGCATCATATTTTTCAAAGATTATATATTATATATCATTTTAGCCATAAAATTCTTCCATTGCAGATGAATCAAAAATTTCATTTCAAGTGTCATATCTATCATTATTGAAAAATATGTTGAATTTATTTAAATCCTTTTTCACAAGGTACATCCAAAAAAAAATCCTTTTTTTTTTACAAATATTTTTTTTTTACAATGCCACATCATTAATGATGAATCAACATCCCCAAAAAAGGTAGATAACATGAAGTGGTGACACTTTTGTCAAAAAAATTCTAGATTGTTGAAAATCAAGCACAAAAACTATAGCAAAACCAAAAACATTATTGAAAATTTGGGACAGAAATTCCTTCCAATTATTTTTTTCTTGAATTTTTTCAAGTTTTTTTATGAAATAAAAGATTTGCCTAAAATTATTTAATTATTTTTTGAGGTTAAAATCAAAATGAAAATATTGACCTCATTTAATTGATGTTTTTTTCATCCTTTGACAATGTCAATGGAATAAAATTCAACATTATATTAATGGCCATTATATTAACAAATGACCCATTGTGAATCATAAAGATGATCGAAAATTTCTATTATCCATTTTGTAATTTTTCTTGCATCTAAACAATTGAATGATTGTTATTGTAAAAGATAATTGTCATATTTTCAAAGTGAAGGTTGATTGTTACAAATTAATTTGCAAGGAATTTTATTTTTTACCTGAATGTTGATTTTTAAACTATATATATATACACACACACAAAATGTAACAAGCAATTTTTAAATTGCTTGATATGTTGAAATACAATTTTTTCTTATGAGAAGAAATGGTTTTCTTGTTAGCAATTTTGTTACGACTTGAACTTTGAAGCTTAAGAATCATTCAAAGTATATTTGAAAAAACTACCATGATTCAACTTTTGGTAAATATATCATTAAAATCTCATTGGTAGGGATGCTAGTACGAACTCTAAGGACATCCTTGGATGTCTTTAACCTAGGGATAACCCTTTTGGCAACCTTACTATATGGTATAGTTTCATGTTTCACATGGTGTATATTGTGTACAAATATTTAAAAGCATTCTCTATTTTCCTTCATAATGTTTTTTCTTTAAGATTTTTTTAGCAGGAAAACCTCAACATTTGTATAAATATTAATGTCAAAGCTACCAATGTATGAAATGTTGTATGGGACATGTGAAGAATTATGCAATTTAAGGTTTAAAAAATAAATAAAATCTTGCACTTATGGAAATACTAGATCTATAGAAAATATGTCTTCACATTCTAATGGATGTGAAGTATATTCTTTACTAGAAAAAAAATGAAGTTGTATTACATAAGATTCACATGCCTCTCCAAGTACATAGAAAGAACATTTATGATCGCTCGTTGTTAATGTCACCCAAATTTTTGAGATTTGCAAGAGATTAAGTTATGGTGTGGTAGGTGCCATTACATCAAACAATGGTCTTTGTAATTAATCCTTTCATATGTCCTCCCTTTGCTATAGACTTGAAGCCAAAAGCAACATTGTAAAGTTAAATGGAAGCAACAAATACAATTGTGCACATTGTAAAGGTTTATTGTTCAAAAGAAAAACATCATACACAACCACATGATAAAATGAAGACACATTCAATTATGTTTGATGTAAATTGTAGTTTGACATTTGTTTTAGATGATCATTTGTATGTAATGGTGTGATATGGGTTTTCTAATCCCATGAGTCACTACCAATGATGGTCATACCAAGGCACTCATTGGCATCACAAGTTGTGATAATGAATGGTTTTGCTTCATCTAGAATAATTAGTCTTGCATCTCTAACCACCAAAGTTATGAATGAAGCTTTTGTTAGTTGCAATCATCCACATTAAATCGATCTAACAAATTGTCCACTCTCATTAAAAGTGATCAAATAATGATTGAAGAAGTACATTTGAAATATGCCTCTGGCATTTTGTTGTCTTGTAAAATTAATCTTCGACAAAATTGAATAAGGATTCATGAATGTTTATAAAAATTATACATGCAAAATACCATTTGACCATTGTTATAGAATTGCATACATAATACGAATAAATAAACTAAAATAATTTGTATATGTCTTGACAAAATCAATGGTTACTAACAATCTATTGGAAAAAAAACATGTTTGATAATCCAAATTTTCTTATCATAAGTATACAGAATTTAGACCTTTGCATGAATCTTTTATTGAAAAATAATGATCTTTTTATGTATTCATCATGGATTAAATTTGTGATATTTTTATTAATTTTTTTGGAGATTTATTAACTAAATTTAATTTTAAATATTATCAATTATATGGCCATATGACCAACATTGTCCTCATTACAAATGTCATTGCTTGATAATAAAGCTTAATAAACTTAAAATATAAGAATTACCAATTTTTAATTATATGAATTTAAAATATCCTTGCAACTTATGAAAACCCTTAAAATTGTTATTGACATTGTAGAAGAGAATAGAAGATCAAAATGTTATTGTAAAACAAACATGACTTGATGAGATTAAATGGTTTGAATGTCTTTTCAAACTCATTTTGTGATCCTTTTCCCTTATGCAAATATGACTTACGAGAAGAAAACAATCCATCTTGAGTCATTGTTTGGGGAAAGTGATGTGCTTTGATGAGTGGTTGGTGAATAAAGGGGACTTGTAACCCCATGTGATGGGTCAAAATATTAGAGGTGAAAGCAAAGGGGCAATAATGGAAAGGGGGATACAAAAGGAACTTAAAAATTATGTATTTTATTGTGATTGTCAATAGCAAGGGACTTAATAAAAAGGCAAACCCAAGAGAAACAATATATTGAAATCAACCAACTAAAGTAGAATCACCTATAGCCATTATAATAAGTGGTTTGAATAAATTAAACTTCAATTTTCTTTTACACATATTTTTCTCTTGAAGACAAGACAATTTGAAACTCAACCCAAGTTGAAATTACATTTTTGAACTTATTTTCAATTAGTTATGAGAATTTGAAAAAACAATCTTAGGATTTTTAAAAATGGTGAGTAGGCTCCCTTTTGAAATGTGTGTATGATACCCCAAAATTTTTAAATGAGATTTTCAGTATGATCCAACAAGGATCTTAATACCTTCAAATAAAAAAATTAATGGAATCAAACAAGGATCTTAAAAGTTACACCTCATGTTCAAATTGAGATTTTAAATGAGTTGGATTTGAAATGCTTGGGTGTGGGATCGGGGGGAGAGCCTTTAAAAATTTGGAATAAAGGTACTATCATCTTAAACTACAATTTAAATCATCCTAAAGAAAGGGATCATGTTTTTTAAATCACAATTTCAACTATATTTGTGTGGCTTTTAAAGCATCCCTAAACCATTCATTATATAATTTTGCATTCCTAAAATATTTAAACAATGATAAGGATTATAAGGGGCAAAAGTAGGAACAATTGTCACTGACTCCCACTATCAAGCCTCAATCCCTTGATATTGTTGTAACAAATTATAACTATCTCATGCACACCATTGACAAGAATGCATTTGTTATGTTTACGAATTTGAAAAAGCAACAACATTGACATTGAGTACACTAAAGCCCAAGTTTTCTATGCCAAATTTTATTAGTAATTTTTTCCTTTTTGTTTGGTGTTGATAGTGTTGATCACCATTTGATCATGAAAAAAAGGTTGGAATGAAAAGTTATGAGAGTTATGAGGAACAAAATGTTTCTATACGAATTGACATCAAAAGTTGCTTTGAGTAGAAGGAAACTATGAATGCAAGCAATTCTATTGCTAATTTCTTTCCTCTTGAATCTTCAAATCAAAAAAAGTTTTAAAGTTCACAAAATTTCTTCACAAATGGACCACCACATTTAAAGTGGCTTTCAATCATTTTATGGGACAAGACCTACAACCACAACAACTTCATGCAAAGATTCAAACAAGTAGGATGGGAATTGGGTGGTGTCCATCTGACTAGTCTTGGACTCTTGTGCTCATGCTCACTACTAGGTAAGAAAGCCAACAACAATTGACATGGAATTACCAACTTGATTTCTAACCCTAAACCTTAAACTTGGGCTTATGCCCAAGTTAATATATAACTTTTTTTTGCATTTGTTGGGGACCCAAATTACAAAACTTTGAGAGCTCATAACAAGAGATTAGACCTTTTAATATGAAATGTCAACAAAGGATCACAAGTTTGTAGTGACTTGCTGAAGTTAAGCCACTCATCATACCTAAGGTTTGATGAGTGGCCTAAGTCCTATGCTAAATTAGGCATGTTTTCACTATAGTTAACTGGGAAGAAGGGCTATTCACAATACCTACTAACCAAAGGGCTGTTGAAAGTAGCTTTTGAAAGTGCATGTCTAGTTCATTCATGATAGCTACTCTAAAGTTAAAGTGTAGGGGAAGGTCTGATCCGGAGGGCCTACCCTAATTTGAGGGTTGTAGCCGTGAGAAATTTAGGGGAGGCCCACATGAGCAGGGCTTCCCCAGCCTAAAGTGAAGTGTAGGATAAAGTCTCGGGATGGGGGGCATTCTCAAAATAAGGGGTCTAGGAGGAGTAGGAGGATGATGAGGAGGCAATAGTGGATGTTATTCATTGCCCTAAACCCTAAAGTATGAGGTGAACATTATGGTGCATTTAAACATACATAAATCACGAGTTGTAAGAGAGGGAGGGTCCTTAAGAGTGGGAGGAATCTTATAACTATAAGTAAATATAATTTTATATAGGTTTTTCCTTAACTATAATGTTGTTAAGTACTTCCTTCAAAGAAGGAGGTTAAGTTGAATAAGGTTCATTGTTTGTCAAATTATCATGGCAAATTGTTTTGCTTGGTATTAGGAGGTCACTTCATCCCTTCCCATGCAATTATGCACTATGGATTCAAAAAGAGAGATACCGAGGCTTTTTCTTGGGATTTAGAGTTGTACATATTAAAAAATAATCAACTCATCATGTAACTAGCCTACCCTTTATGGCGGGTTCAAACTTTCAAACTAAAAATTTCCCATCCCCAAATCTAGAACTTCTTGTCTAGATGCATGCACTTTGATTGAATTTGCCCATCTATTGTAACGCACACATAACATTATTTCAGATGTCACTCATACATTAAAGTTATACACGTCAAGTCACCCTCTCTTTCACCCTCTATCCCCTCTGCTTTTACCCCCTATCCCCTCTTTCAGTGGTATCCGCAAAGTAAGGAAATTTTATTAAATCTCAGTATGAAATGCTGAAACTCAGCATTTGATGCACAAGGTTCGAGAGTACTTATAGTAGTTGTATAGGTGAAGCAGTGAAAATATATGTAGCAGCAGAGGAGGCGCTCAGGAGAAAGGAAAGAGAGGATGAAACTCAGTTTACCACCAGAATTGGTGGCAAAACTAGTTTGGGTCCCAATCATTTCGTTTTGTAAAAGTTCGTTCCCAGTTACGCATTTGATGCCCTATTATTCCAAAACTGGCCATTCTCGCCCCCCCTAATCGCCTGACTTTACCAATAACTTTATTGGGTCAAGTTTGAGCCAAAATTTCATGCTCAAATCTTGCACCAATGTCAAAAGCCTTTTTTCCATATGGGAAGAGCCATCAAACTATGATTGGCTTGGTTCCCGTCCACCCAACCCTAAGCAAGAAGGGCTCCAATTAGGAGCCCTTCTCTTATTAGGTCCGAAATTTAGAATCAATTCACTCTTTACCATCATAAATCGGCCCTTCACCATGGGTGCCAATTCTGTAAACCTAAATCAACATGCCTTAGTACCAATTGTGTAATAATGTAAGTTCTATATCTTATAAGACCTAACCTATAGCGATTAACTCCGCCGGGTAGCAAGCAAAGGTTTGACTAAATCGGGCTCCTTGCATGCCTTACCAATTTCATAATATATGTTGTTTTATAACGTATAAGACCTAATCACGGTTAAAGATGGTTAACACCAACGAGTGGGCAAGGTTTTTGACCGATTCCAGCTCCTTACTCAATTTTGTTTTTCCTTGGGGAGGGGTGGGCCATTTCCCAAACAATTGTAATATAATCCATTCTTTCTAAAGTTTCCTTTTTTTTTGTTTCAAAACACCCCACTTTCGGTTTTTCTTGTGATACCCAACAGATATCCTCTGGGTATCAAAAGCCCCAAAAGAAACAAAAATTGCTACTCACTCACTTTTGGTTTTTTCCTTCTGATACCCAACAGATATCCTCTGGGGTATCACAAGCAAAAATAAAATAAAATAAAATTTTAAAATTTTGTGTCTTGAAACACTGGCTCACTGGTTGTTTGTTTGTGTGTGTGTGTTTGTTTTCCATGGGTACCCGCAGGGTATCACAAGAGGAAAAAAAA
>Ga0209611_10005733_pt1 | contig 20658 bp, 18 predicted proteins | sample S1TSphgellanicum_3_FD_187693 | JGI IMG/M metagenome (GOLD analysis project Ga0209611, IMG submission 187693) | Host-associated microbial communities from peat moss isolated from Minnesota, USA - S1T2_Fc - Sphagnum magellanicum MG (SPAdes) (version 2) | ecosystem: Host-associated > Plants > Peat...
AGAGTTAGTGAAATGGCTAGGACATGAGAATTCAAACGGAAGTTGATTCAAGTGAACCTTTTGTAGTAAAAGAGATTAGTATCGAAATCGATCTTGTAACCAGAACCGAAACCAGAATCGAATTGACACTGTCACCAGAACTAGAATTGAAACCGATCTTTTCACCAGGATTGGTACCAGAATCGACCACACTGCCAAAACCAAAGCTGAAGAAGTTGTTTCCCTTGCAAACCCAACACCTAGAAGTGACTTTGTGGCGAAAGATTTTGCTCTCTCAACTTCTCAACAAATCTTAAATGACCAGGGAGTGACAAATATGGTAGAATAGTTGATAATTTTTTACGCCTAGTTTTGATTTAAAATTTTGTGATAGTTTTTTTGTACTGATCACGAGGATGTAATCACAAATAGAGAGAAGGAGGATTCTAATTTTTCATTACCAATTTCCCATTATCAATTCTCACTGCTGATTTCCTATTATCAATTCTCACTACAAATTTCCCATTACTGATTCTTACTACCAATTCACTATGAGAAATCATGTTCACCAAAACCACATTATCCTACAACTAAAACTCAAAAAACAACTCATATATCATTATTATGCAACTATCCCCTTAAAAATATTATGTATTAATAAATAAATTACCACGTCAGAAAATCAATTAGTTGTATTATAATTGCAAGTGAGTTGAAAATGGTCTTTTATACATTAATTTATACACATCGTATATACATATGTAGTCAACCATGTTTAATTTTTTGAGGAGTTGCATGTGGCAACTACTTTAGAACTATTATAAATGTGTCACTAAAACAATAACTATGTTGCAACTAGTGTACAATGTACATACATATGATCATGCCACATGTTGACATTTCCACCACCCATTATGGGATACATTTGTAATTAATTTCAATTATGATTCTCATTAATACAATTAGTATGGCCATTAGTGCACCACTACTAAATACTAATGTTCAATTATGTTATGACTATAATACAACTACTTATAACTTAATAAGGATACATATTCATTAATTATTTATATCTTCATCATATGTGTTTCGTTTTGAGTGATTTAAAATGTTATGGGAACACTACCTCAAGTTTTAGAAATCATCTTTGAAGTGCAAAGGAAAATGAGTAATGAAAAAATAACAAAAAGAAAAATAAGCTTTCCAGCTTACAAAACATGTTTTGTTTTTCCTTTTTCTTCTCTTTAGACCCCTCCTACTTTCAAACCTCATAACTTTCTTATTTATTATTCATTTTAAATGATTTAAAGTGTTATAGGAACACCAACTAAAGTTTTACAAGTTTTTTTTGAACTTGAATAACAATAAAACAACATACAAAGAATTTTTGTTGGTGTTTGGGAAACGACCTTTGTAGCATTTGATGGTTTGTTTTTTTGAGTTCTTGACCCCCTTTACTTTGAGGGACCATAACTTTCTCAATTTTATTCCATTTTTGACGATTTTTAGTGCACCAAATGCACGAATAGGAAGGTTCAAGTTTTGTTGAGACACCAAAAACAATGGAACCTTCCCCTTGGATTTAACCTGCCTTGAATGCTTAAGTGTTATAGTTGCAATTCAATTTGCAACTAATGAACAACTAAAAGATTTAACCCATATGATTTGTTTTAAATCCCATGTTACAAACTATATAAAAAAGGCTTGTTCTTTTATGTTTTCACATTAAAATACATGTGCCATTTTGGGATGAGTTTAAAAAAACTTAATTTTAAAGCAAAACATAAATTAAAAAAAATAAATTCATGGTTATTTTTTAATGCACTTAGTCTTCTACTTTCCTATGTCTTAGCTACCTAGGTAAGTAAGTAGGTCTTGTTTTTCTACCTACCTATGTAGGTAGGTAGGTCCTAAGAAAAATGTAGGTATGTACATTTTAAGACCTACCAACTTATCTACCTATGGTTATGTACGACCTACCTAACTACTATAATTTTTTTAAAATTTTTTTTCCAAAATATAATTAATATGCTATGGCAATTTTCAATTATGCCATGTGTCACAATGCAATCATAATCGACAATAGATATTAATATTTTGAAAAAATATTTATGTCCAAAAATCTTCATAATGTCACGTGTTAAATTTTAATAGATGGATGACAATTAATGATGTTAGCATGACATCATGGGTGTAGTTATAATGGAGTTGCATAGTAGTTGAAAATGAATTGTTTTGATTGAGTTGCAATGAATTGCACCGTATATATGGTGAATTACAATTTTGCAACTCATACAACTTATTTGTGTGCATTCATGGCATATAAATAAAGTGAATTGCAAGGCCAGTTGCAAAACACCTTTTTTTCTCAAAGTGATTTCCCACTACTAATTCTTATTACCGATTTATCAGGAACCAAAAAGGAATACCGAAGTAATTTAAATGTTTATATTTAGAACCAAAATTTTAGAGGATTAGTCTAACACCATTTAAGTTTATCCCGATTAATTAAGAGATATTTATGGGATTTTCTTGGAATTCCACCATTTTCTGGAAATGATTTCTAAGAAGGATCCAACTTTTGTAAAGACACCTTTTTTTGGTGAATGGATGGAAATTTTGTCTTTGAATCAAGTTTTTCTTTATGAAACACTACCTTTTTTGTATCATTTTGGATTAAAATTTTTGTTGTTTCCTTTAGATGTTGAAATGTTTGGGTTAAGCTTCTTTGAGCTCATCCCAAATGGCACATGATTTTTAATGTGAAATCCAAAGAGAAGGCAACTTCTTTATGTACTTTGTAAAATAACATTAGAAAATAAAACATATGGGTTAAACCTTTTAATTGCAAATTCAATTGTAACTAAAAATGATTTTTCCACAACTTTTGTGTTTATTTTGTTTTGTAAATTATACAATCAAATAGGTAGGAAATAAGTAATTAATTAATTAACTAATAATTAATTGCCTACCCGCCCACCCACTTATAAAACTATTTAATAATAATATTTTTAAAATTATTTTAATAATTTGAGAAGTAACACTAGTCATTATTCTTTCATGGTTTCCAATAACTAATCAATTGGTTCATAGTAATAATTCAAATTTCATAATAAATTATTTCGAGAAATAATTATATAACATCTAATTAATTAATCAAGTTGCAAATTAATCATTTAAGTTTTTAATATATATAATTATTTGGAAATTATTTCTAAACTAATAACTTTATATTATTCAATTACTTAAATAAAAATACTAATTTTACTTCTGAAAATAAACCTTTTTAATCACCGGTGATCAACTAATTAAATAAGAAAAAGGTATTAATTGATTATGTAACAAAATAAATTATTAATTAATTGGTAATTCCTGAATATTAACTATAAATTATTAAAATTTTAACTTATTAAGTTAATTAGTAGATATGAAATCAGTTTTAATAAACGATAAATAGTAACTAATAAAAAAAGTAAGTATTAAACCAAAATAATATATTATGATTTTAAAAAATTGCTAAGTAAAAATTAAATCAGTTTTAATTAATCATTAATAGTAACCAAAAAATTCAATTTGTGAAGAATTTAATATTTATTATTCATTGGCTGATTAAATATTTACTAATTAATAGTCATAAGCTATTAACCACAACTCTTGATTAACTACCTAAATTAAATTATTGAAATATTTCAGAACTAATCATATTTTTCAGAATTATTTAAATAAGGAAATGATTAGATAATAATTATCTAAATAATTATTCAGAATAATTAGTTATTTCATAGTAACTTAATATTTAATAATATTTAATAAATTATTGAAAAATTATTGATTGATAAATATTAAATATGGATTATTTATTTATAAACTTATTGACTTGATGATGGAAGTTAAGTAATTTAAAATTAACTAACTATTATTTCATATTTCTTAATTAATTAATTAATATGAATAATATTCATGAATATTGAATAATTTTATTGTATCAGTTTACAATTTAATATATAATTAATTAGTAAAAAGTTTTGAAGTAACTAATAAATAATAATTGATTACTTAATTAATTGGTATTAGTTAAAATGTAATTAAATGACTAAATAAAATTATTTAGTTCATACTTTATACTAACTAATGAACTATTATAACATAATAATTTATCAATAACTAATTCTTGTGTAATACAATGATTATATCTTATTAATATGACCTCGCTACTATAATTTAATCATATCTTAATAAAGATGACATATTTCAAATGAACCATACAAAATCAAAATGATATTTTTTTAATCCAATATGCCCATAATATGGTCAAATATATGTTGAATATACTTTGAATGCAAATTAAATATCTTAACTTACCATGAATAAAATCAAATATGCTTAATGTACCTTGAATATAATTTAAATGCACTTTAATATGTTAAATAGACTTAATAGATTTTTAATACACCTTGAATAAAAGCTATATAATATACTTTCAATGTAGTACACAAAACCATAATGTACATAAAATGTATACACACACCATAATAAGTAACCAAATCGCAATTAATTTTGCAATTAAATGAACATACGAGCTTATTCATGGATGAAAAATCCAAAAAACTAGTCAATATGGAAGGATGTGTAATTTAATAGTCACAACATAATCACAAAAACAATTGTAAAGTTTTAAAGATGGTGAATAGTTGTAAAATTGATAAAACAAAGTTGCATAGGATAGGTAATTGCATGTAATCACATGTTGTTGCAAATTGAATGGTTGCATATTACAAAATTTCTTCTAGTGTAAGACCTTGATTGATGATAGGGTTGTTAAATGATTAGTACAAGCAATGGCGAATAAACAATATATCAATGAAGGACTACAATTATAATCATGTTATATATATATAGTTTTTTGGACTTTGATGTGAATGTTGATGTTTTAGCAACATTAGTACTCAAATATAATTAAAGTGCAACAATACCAATTTGATATATTAATTGTAAGTTTAACATTCTTGAACATGCACTTGCTAGTCACATGGAAGAAAATGAATAAGTAATCAATAGATGCACCAATAGGTCCATTAACAAGCAACAAACAAAATCTTAAATGAAAGGAGAAAATTCAACAAAGATTGAGTTAAAGCTTAACATGGAGTAGGTGAATTCTTGATTATGCACTTATCTAAACATTAAGAGCCCATTCAAAAGGTAATTTGAGTTGGATTGCAATCTTAATTATTATTCTAACATATGAATGGTGTACATCATGTATAATCACTTTTCCAAAAAAACATTGTTATCATTTTTATCATTTATGGACGGGGTAGATCATTTCCAAACATTCATGGATGTTATGGATTATTTTCAATCACCCATGGACTATAGAGATGCTTTATATTCACTAAATAGGGTTGATCTTTTTTGGATAGGCATGGATGATGTGGATTATTTTTGGTCATCCATACATCGTTGAGATCATTTTTAATCACCTAGAAAAAAACTAATTGTGCAAATCATTTTCATTTTCCCAATGCCCCTAGATAACATCTATCATCAATGACGGAGATGATTTCCAATGATCATATCCAATTGCCCATTGATGGCATGGATTATTTTTTATCACACAAGGATCATGCCACAAAGCAATTCCAATCATTGATGGATGAAAGGGATCATTTTTTTATCACACATGGATGGCAAATATAATATGTTTTAGTAAAAAAACAACTATAGATCATTTCCAATTGCCCATGGATGGCATGGATTATTTTAGGTTGCCCATACAAGATGGACAAATTTGGTAGCCTACCTCCCCCCGGCAAATTGTGTTGATCGTTTTCAGTTGCTTAGGATGACAAAGCCCGTAGAGTAATAATAAGACCAAAAAAACCCTAATGGTGTAGATCATTTGAGGTCGCCTATAGGAGGCACATATCAATTCGAATTGCCAACTAATGGCATAGATTAATTCTAATCCCTCATGGACACATGGATAATTTGCAGTGGCGCAAAAGACACCCCCCTATATTGGGTAGATCATTTTTGGTCACCTATACATGGCCTGTACTGTTATTATTTTCTCTACTAGGCCTAAGTTGATTTACTTGCATTTGAAAAGAACTTGGTGAAGTCAGAATGGGTGCCAAGTCTGATGGTGGAACTAATGCAATCTGTTAGAATGCTGACATCACAGCCAATGAAAGGTTGACACGTCGCATCAATTTTGACGACCCTCTTTTTTGCCCCCAATGACTAGATAGGATTGTGCCTGATTAAAAGTCTTATGAAAAAGTGTGTAGGAACAAGTGTGTAAGTGATTAGTAGGTTAAGTAGGTTTAGGGCAAGTAGGTCGATGCTTGCAGATGGTTCGTATTTAAGTAATAAGGACAAATGGCACATTAGTTGGTAGGTATGGGCAAAAAGATGCTCAGTAGGCCGGTACAAAGCTTTCTGAACTCACTTAATATTACTGTAGGGTAAGGTAAGTAAAAAGTAAGAGCATCTCCAAGTATGTGATCCTGGACAGTAAAATTGGATTAAGAAAACGCAACTTACGCTGGTTTGGCTCAGGAAAATGGGTTTGGCTCGGCATATTGGTCACGTTGCCTGCCGTGGCTAGTTAAGGGCGCCTGCAAAAAAGAGTGTAATAAATATGATCTAACTGCTGCTCAGTGTTTCTGATTGGCCCATCGTAATGGTCCAGGTGGTTTGTTATTAGTAGTCCCGCACCGATTTGCTGTCCCCAGTTTCAGTTTTATGGGTGGGGTTGCAAAAGAGTACATACCTAAACTTGGATGCGAAAATATTCGCAGGCTCGTATACTGAGAACTGCTGGAGATGCTCTAATGAAAACACAGGTAGAAACCAGTGTTGGGCGGTTCTCACTTTTTCAATGAGAACCTTGAAGGTTATCATTCCGGTTCTCAGAATGAGAATCGAAAGTTTTCACATACAATGAAAACCTTTTTGAGAACCTGCTCACCGGTTCTCTCCCACTGAAAACTGACTTTTTAAAGCCTCAAAAGGTATCAGTTGAATATTTTCTGATAACCTTTAAGGGCATTAAAACATATGAGCACCGGTTTTCAGGGTGTTTAGTAGAGTTTTCCGTAAAGTCAGGAAAACAGGGTATCAGTACCCTTGAGTTTAGTCCAAAACCGGGTGAGATTAAAGAAAAACCTCAAAAAAAGTACATTAGCCTTCAACTGGGGGTCAAACTCATAAATGCACCACTTTTTGTGCCAAACTGAGTTTCATCCGCTTTTGACCCCGTCTTTCCTTTTTCCTGAGCGCCTCCACTGCTGCTACATATATTTTCACTGCTCCTACGTGTACAACTACTATAATTACATGTACCCTCGAACCTTGTGCATTAAATGCTGAGTTTCAGCATTTCATACCCAGATTTAATAAAACTTCCTTACTTTGCGGACCTCACTCAAAGAGGGGATAGGGGGTGAACAGAGGCCCAAAGACAGGGTGAAGACAGGATGACTTTAAGGAAAATTCTAGTGTTTAGTCAGGTTTGGGTTTTAGTTTGGGTGGCGCTAGCCTCCTCAACGGCTCCTTCAAGGGGTGCTTCACGAAGAAGCGTCGGGCTCTTCTACAGAAAGGGGCAATTTTAATTTATTTCAAAACCAATTAAAAATATATCCTGATTTTTTTAAATTTGAAAATCGGCTTCTGAGAACTGTTGCTGAAAACCGAGGTTGTAATTTTTATAAGAATCGCAAAGACTGAAAACCATTTGAGTTTTTTTTTCAAAAACCTGAAACCCTTAAAGATCATATAAATCTTTTCTTTTTTTTTTAATAATGAGAACATTAAAGGTTTTTTAAAACGGCTGGGAGAACTGGAACCGGTGGTTTTCAAAAAAAAGTGAGAACCGTCCAACACTGGTAGAAGCAGTAAGAAGAGGAAGGCCTAAGTGGAATTATGCCAAGTTGAATCGGTGTTTTTTTTTGGTGGCAAAATTTTGCAACAATCTTAGCTATAGGTAGTTGTTTTCCTGAAAAATGGAAAAATCATGAAGAATGATGTTTCCGATGGTTTTTTCTTTTTTTTGGACATTTTAGAAATTTTATTTGAAAATAATAAAAAAATGTTGTCATATCTTGACACAATTTTGAGACTTATGACAATTTTTTTGCCAGTTTCAAGTTTCAGTAAAAGACTTGTCACCGATTAATGTCCTAAAGATGTTACATTGCAAAACTGAAAGAAAGAAAAGCCAAAAAGAAACACACACTAAGTGTCTATAGTGCCTTGGTAAACTTCAACACATGTCTGTTGAATAATTAGTTAGTTTTTGAAATTTTTTGAAGATCTCATATTTCTCTTTCACAAAAGTTTGTTCTTTGAAGTTTTTTCTTGTGAAAATTTCAACATTTCTGAAAATAATATTATATTGTCCAAAGTTCAAACCAGTGATATTCAATTTTCAGATGTTGCAACTTGTGTCATTAACTAGCATCCCAAGAGGGATTTAGCTTTATATGGTGACATGTTTTTAGAACATGTTTAAATAGTAAAAAAGAAAAGTTTAAATAATGTTATTAAATTAAATCAAAGTCCAAATGTGACAAAAACATAATTTTAAATATAAAAATTTCAAGAAATTTGGCAAAATTTTTTTTCAAAAAATGGGAATATTGTGATAGAGTATTCCCTTTTTATTTTATAAATTTTCACATTTGAGTAAAATTTCACACCCAAAACAAAACACTGGACTCCAAACTGCTGGCCAGGGTGAACCAGCACCCATGTTGATACCTTCACCATTTTCAGCAAGACCTCTTAGAGGCCAAATGAAGCCCAAAAAATGTTAGATTTGAACTTGAAGACCTTGATGTAGTCTAAGGGGTAGAATATCTGCAATATTTAGAAATAATTTTAATGGATTTTGCAAATTTTACCATGGTACCAAAGTGGGTGCTGGTTTTAACCAAGGCAAAAAACTGCTAGGGCATAATAACGATAGCACTAAACCACCACAATGGTTAGCTATGGGACCAAAGGGAGCCATAGGGAAAACTTACTACATTGCTGTTCGGCCTCGTGCTATTGCGCTGCTGCTTGCTTTCACTCTGGCCTGGCCGCACACACACGCAGACAGAGGGAATGTGTGCAGTGTGTAGCCTGTGAGTGTCGTGTATGTGTTTTGCGTGTTGCGACAGGACTTGTTGGCGTCGTCACTTACATCTGGAGTGGGCTTTTCTTTTGCTGCTGTAGCTGCGGAGAGTTTCTTCTGTCTGGCTGAAGGTCCGCGCAGGTTTAGCAGGAGAAAATAGAAAGAGTTTGCTGCCTGTCTGCCTGCCAGGGACGTCTTATCTAGGTCTGGCTCAGCTATGTTTATGTACAGTGCTGGCTGCTGCTGCTTATTATTATATGCCTGCAGCTTAGTACTACCAGGTAGCTCAGCTGCCTGACACTAGTATCTATCTATGTATGCAGATCGAGGGTGTCTGCAGCCAGCAGGTTTGCGATCCGCACATACTGTGTAGAAGCTATGGGGTTTTCTTCCATTAGTAGTACTGCAGCTCATGAGTTTGAGAATAACGTCAGCAGCTGCGGCTCATGTTGCAGCTTCTCAACTGAAGCTTAAGAAGAAGCAGCAGCTACTGGACGTACAACAGACGGGGCGAGTGGGAACTAGCTGGTAGTCGAGGGAGGACAGCAGCTGGTGAGATATTCAGATGAGCTTGAGATTTTAGGGGAAACAAGACGGAGGAGAGAGAGAGAGAGAATCAGTAGCTGTGATCAGCTCCAGCAAGGATTAATTATGGCATTGCTTGCAAAATGGTGCTGCAGGGGGCGCGCAAGTGAAGAAATGTGAGTTGTTTCTTCCCTCCCTCTTTTTTGGACTTCTTCAGTACTACCTACTACTTTGTTGAAAGTCTCTAGCAGTGGTGAAGGTGGCCTCACCAGGATCATGTGAAAACAAAGACCGGGATGAAGCTACACTGAAGTATTACAGGATTGAATCCGGCCTGCTCTTCTTCTTCCTCCTCTATTGTCCAAGGACCCATTCAAACTCATGTTGAGAAGTAGGGTTGGGCATTTGATGATCTAAGAGCATCTCCAGCAGTGCTCGTTATGTGACCCTGCAAAAATGTTGCTCACATCCAAGTTTTAGTTACTTACTTTTTTCCAACCACACCCAAGAAACTGAAACTGGGAATACAACTAGGTGGGAGACTACTAATAGCAACCCACTTTGACCAATCAAACTATCTAGCCAATCAGAAACAGGGAGCAGTCAATAAATACGGTTGGACTGTGTTTATTAGACTGGTCCAGGGCTCCTCAAGCTGTGCATTTTTTCAGAGTCACCGCAGTCTTTCCAGTGAATCCACTGGATTTGGCTCCTGCACCTCATCCAAGATTTCACTACTCAGTGCCCATGGAGATGCTCAAAGGCAGACTCTTGACATCATCAGATATTATGTGTTGGATGGAAAAAAAATGTGAATGATGTTTTGAGCTTTATGATGTCACTGGTGAGTGCAGGCCGGTGGATAACAACAAAAGTGGTGGTGGTGGTGGTCGTGGTACATGGCGCATATTTTCATTAAGAGAATTGCATGCAGCTACAAACAGTTTCAACTATGACAACAAGATAGGGGAAGGTGGCTTTGGGAGTGTTTACTGGGGCCAACTACCGAATGGAGACCAAGTATGGAGTCATGTCATGGCCTATTGATCCCACACTCTAGTGTACCACATGCTCCTCTTTTCCCCCTTTGCAGCTTGCAGACTCTGTTAGAATATGCCTGTTTGACTGATCATGTTGCCTTCTCTACAGAACCTCATCATCTTCAGCACATGAGTCAGTTCCTATACTTCAGGATGGTACTAGGTTTGGACCTAAAGTGGGCACCTGGATTGTTGTTGTTATGGTGAGATTGGGTTTTGTTTGCTACTTTCTGGACTTTCTCAATCACCTAGCACATTGCACGTGACTACCTACCTACCAGTGCTTTCTTGAGGGAAATTGCAGTGTCTTATTTGTGTGCAATTTCGTTTGACTGTATTTTGCAAGGTATCATCAATTTGCTTCTCTGGAGCTGAAATGAGAGACCCTGGGTGATATGGGGAAGCAGATTGCAGTGAAAAGGTTGAAAGTGTGGAGCACTAAGGCAGAGATGGAGTTTGCAGTAGAAGTTGAAATTCTGGGGCGTGTTCAACACAAAAACTTGTTAAGCCTGAGAGGTTACTGTGCAGAGGGCCAGGAGCGCTTGATTGTGTATGACTACATGCCCAAGCTCAGTTTGCTATCCCATTTGCATGGCCAATTCTCATCAGAGTCTGCCCTCAATTGGCAACGGAGAATGAAAATCGCCACTGGTTCTGCTGAAGGCCTTGCGTAAGTACTAATCCCTGTCTTCTGTATATCAACTGCTGGATGGCCAACATCAGGACTGAGTCTTTTGTCTGCTTCTGGAAATGCAACAGATTTAACTCCCTGAATTGCAACTAACTGAAACTCACTGAAGTGTGCCTGGGCAGTGTCAAAGAACTGTGAAAGCAGGCCTGATGTTCTGGATTCAAGAGACATTCACCAATTGATGAAATGGGTCTTAGGGTTTACAAGCTTTTTGTAAATGCTACAATACCAGCTACCTGTTGATGTAAAATGAGAAGCTAGCATGTGGGTGACAAGCAAAAAATGGTTAATTGTTTTTGTCTGGTGTCTCTGTACAGTTACTTACACCACTACGCAAAACCCCACATTATTCACCGGGACATCAAGGCCAGCAACGTTCTCTTGGATGAGAATTTCGAGGCCCAGTTGGCGGATTTTGGATTTGCAAAGCTAATTCCGGAGGGTACAACACACGTAACAACACGAGTGAAGGGTACACTTGGCTACTTAGCACCAGAGTATGCCATGTGGGGGAAAGTTTCAGAGATGTGCGATGTGTACAGCTTTGGAATACTGCTACTGGAGCTCATCAGTGGGAGGAAGCCAATTGAACGGATAGGGGCCACGAAGCGGACAATTGTGGAGTGGGCTGGGCCCTTGGTCTTGCAAGGAAACTTTCATGACTTAGCTGATCCAAAGCTGTGCGGCAAATTCCACGAGTATGAATTGACCAGGGTGGTACAGGTAGAATAAAGACCTCCTCTCATTTCTCTAGTGTATCTAGAGAGCACCTTACAGAGCATAAAAAATCCCACCAGGCTTTTCAAAGTTTGAAAGTTCTGCTCCTGCAGGCATTCCCATTTTTGTAAAGCCTCTTGTCTTTTTTTCCTGTGATACCCGATGGGAAAAGAAAATTTAAATCAAAATGCAAGGTTGCTCTTTACACTTGGTAAAGCATGCATACAAGGACATTACTGAAATTGGGCAGCACTTCACTGCCACCTCACATGGGCCCATATTTCAGTAATGCCCTCACCCTTGTGCTTTACCTTATACTAAACTCACTTTCCCAGTTGTGGGAAAATCTCTTTCTTTGCTTGTTAGGCAGGTTGATATGTTGCCAGGTAAATTTTGTGGCACATCGCTTCGTAGCTTACAAATTGTGCCTAAGTAATTATGCACATATATGGCAGGCTGCAACGATGTGTGCGCAAAATTCCCCTGCAAACAGACCAACGATGCAACAGGTGGTGGAGATGCTGAAGGACTTGAACCAGGGATCCACAGAGCTTCAAGACAATGGCAGCAAAGACTGGAGCCATTAACTTATGATTCTGACTATAAATGGGCTGCCAATGAAGGATTGTACTTTGGGATCTAAGAATATTTCCATGAGCTCAAGGGCAGCAATGACATGACATCATTCTGTATCTGGTGTTATAAGTCATGGGTATGCATTTTGCTCAGCTGTTACAGTACTCATCTCAAAGTGTGCTCTCATAGAGTTTCATTTTTTTCACTTCCAAGATTTAATTTTGGTATTTCACCCCACTATACATTTACCCATTCATATTAGGTACAACATTTCAGAGGATCAATCATGATGCTCAACATTGGCAAGGTTTGATTTATTGACCCCCCCTCAAATGACCTTGTTTTGGTTAACACCCAAGGTCTAAGGTCTAATGCCTTGCTACTTTGTGCTTGTTTTGTGGAAGAAATTTGTCTAAAAGTATGGCAGGGTGCAATGGAAGAAATGTTTTTCATGTCTGGAATTTGACATAGGTGCATGTTTTTTTCTTATTGCCCATAGGCCTCATCCAGTTTGTGGCCAGCCAGGCTTCTTGATCTGAACAAGAATTGGACAAAAAGAGTTCCAAGCCACATTGTGCGATATGGGTTTGCAGTGCCAACCATTTTGGAGCTTGGAGGAGCCTGGAGGATTTATTCTTTATGTTCATTCATTGATGTAGTAAAGCTTTCTGGGTAGAGTCCATTTCTCCTTTGGTGGACACAGGCTGTGTTTTTCTGTGTTCTCTAAATACTCTGTCTGAATGCAAGCTGGTTTAACACTGATTTTGAGGTGAGCGATTGCAGAAAGTGCATACTTACACTCGCCTGCACCTTCCTGCTGCATGTTTGTGTATTTTCCATCACAAGGGAAGAACATGTGGGAAGATACTGTGGAATGAATATCATGAATTCTTATTAGTATCTTTGTGATCAACATGGTAAAGTGTGTGTGGTATATTGAAGGCAAATGCAATAGCTACAACTTCTGCTCATTGTGATAAATGAGCCACCTTTCCTTCTTCAATTACATACTGTAGTAAACAATGATAATTGGTGCAAGAACAACTTTGATGGTGTGAAGTCTATTGGTCCTGGAATCAATGAAGCAAATTCATATGCATTGCTCTCCTGCTGACCTTTAAGGCGTACTGTCTATGTGGCAGTCCTGAATAATCTCATCCAGAAACTTTTATGATGTGGATGGAGTGTTCTCATTAAAGTCTTCAAATCTGCCCACTGTACCAAACAGTTCCTGAATGCTTTGGAAACCATGATAAAGAATGCAAGGAAGTTCTTTGATACAAAACCCTAGACTTGACACCCTCTTGATGTTAAAATAGTCTCCATAATGCACCATGCACTGTCCATTTATACACTAGTACTTCACAATCCCTGCACCATATCACAACACTAAAGCTCACCAAATGTAACAATTATGTGAAATACCAACAAGACATCACATTTGAGAGAAAATGCAATAATCAATACCACTTTCAAGATGTGCACTCCAATGTATCATTCAAATCATGCAATCATATAGATTGGTATACACTCTACTCTTAATATAAGAGGATCTTCAGTGGCAACAATAAAATTGAATTGTTTGTCTGTCAAATTTTGGATGAGGTAAGTGGCCACAGTTGTGAAAAATAGGAAGGAATGGGTGCAAACATGAGCTCTGATTGTGGAGATTTCAGAGGATCTGCAAAAAGGAAAATCACTACTCTTGGTAGGTGCCATGGTTGGGACCAGCTATCGGTCACATATTGATTGTCACATATTGATTGGCCAGCCTCGGCGATTGGCTCGTGTGTGACATATAAACGTTCCCTCAATGTATATTGTCCAATATTTTACTATTTGTGGGTGAGGGAGGGGCAAACATTAACACTAAATTTAGATGTGATAAATATTGATGTCACCTCAAATAGATTGCATCATTGGAGTTGCTCCAAAGGCACCTTTCTACTGGGAAGCTAGACCTTCAGCTTTGGAAGCTCAAATAGCTTTCCATTATGAAGAGGAAATTGTGAAGCTGAAGGTGTAGCTAGGTTTCCAAAATATAGGCCTTGCAAATTATTTGCAAAATTGGTCAATCCAAAGTCACAAGGTAGGCCTCCCTCCTATCACATCCTCATCAACACACACCATCCCATATTTTTATAGAAAGGCACTCGTAAGTTGTGTGTTCCTGTGTTGCATTTCAAGGGCAAGCAATGGAAGGTGCAGATGACAAGTATTCTTAGTCAAGAACATTTCAATCCTGCAGCTTCAGAAAGCCTAAGAGAAAACCACCCTAACCCCTTTTTGTTCAATGTCCATTCAAACTCTCTCTCTCTCTCTCTCTCTCTCTCTCACCTTCAGTCACATGCCCATCCACCACCGCATCTTCTACCCCTCCACTCACTTCATTCCTTTGTGGTGTAGCACATCCCAGTTGGAGCCACCCAAACAAAAAAGGTGGTGAAGCAAGCAAAGACATTAATTCTCATTGACACATGCCAAAAGAACCCATTTGCTGCTCATGATTATTTCAATATATGTTAAGAATGCATGCAATATGTATAGTTGCCTCTTAAGGCCCACTTTACACTAGGAGTCAGGGTCAATGTTCGACCCAAAAAATTCCATAAGACAAATGGACTCCATAGTGTAACATTAGGCAGGGGATGAAAAGCTCCATTTTGACAAAAGGTCTATCCAGTGTGAGAAAGGTGCAGCTGAAAATTGGTGGTTTTTAGAGAGCCAGAGGCATCCCCACACAATTTGCACATCATAGCACCCAATCTGTAATACCCGATTTGAAAGTGATTGGCTGTAGGGACTGTGCATCCCATCCCGGTGTTTGATGGCCGGTTACCACCAAGGGTCCAAGAGTAGGTTATATCCTTCACCAACCTGCTGGGTCTGAAATGGGCTAAGAACTGGACAGAGATCCTACGGGTCTTAAACTTACCATCCCCAGAGCACAGGGCTCTTTCCACCTTGTAAGGTGCTATCTTCTATAACTCAGAAATTGTAGCCAGGTCTTTTCAATTGTGCAACATGGACGGTTGGGGAGTTCAGCTGTGCTTGAAACTTTCGCTCATGTACAAAGCAGGGGTTTTTTTTCTTTTCGGGCAAGAGATTTCACACACCTAATTTCAACCTCAAAAAATATATATGAATATTCTGTTGCCATTTCCCCACTTTTTTTTACCAAACCTTTTGAGAAAATAGTTTTTGTCAGGAAAAAATTTGCCACATTTTGACACACGTTTTAGTGTTGGGTGTCATTTTTTTTGCCAGTTTACTACAGTTTTCAACAAACTTTTCACCTGAATAACTCCGGTTTGATTTTGTGAACAACCTTTCATTTAATTATTTTGAACTTTTTGGAATCTCAGAACCTCCAATTCTGGTTCTCTAATGTTTTGAGAAGAACCTCCAGTTCCGGGCATCAACAATTTTTGAAGAATGGTGGTTCTCATGAAAGAACCAGCCAAGAATAAGCCATATAGGGTAGCTTCTTTGACCCAGTTCTTTGATTTTTTTAGAACCCTCGTTAAGGGTCAAAACTGTGTCTATGAACCTCTCTGGTCACGGGTTGGAACCAATTCTTTGAGCTTGATAACCAGCAGTCAAGGGTATACATAAACCCTACCCTTACCTGCTGGTTCCAAAAATTGAGAACCTCCCAATGCTGGTCAAAACTAGTGTTGGGCAGTTCTTACAATCAGGGACGGAGATACACACCGGTTATCAACCTGGGTATAAAAACTTACCTCCTGGTTATTAAAAAAATCAAAGAACCTATATTGGTATGTAACCATGATTCTCTACAAATCTAAAAGAGTCAAAGAACCAGACAAAGAATCACCAGTTCCTTCATGAAAACTGCCAGTTCCTTGAGGTTTTTGAAATAACCATGACCAGCGGTTCTTTGATTTGGAAATTGTTTGAAAAGAAGTGAAACCAGCAGTTCTTTGGTTCTGCTATATTTAAAGAACCCGAACTGCTGGTTCTTTAAAAATTCAAAGAACTGCACAACACTGGATAAAACTTAAAATGCCTCAAAAATTGTTTTGCTGAATTTCGCAACAAGGTAAGCTTACTTGGTACATGCACTTATGATTCGAGAGCGGAACTATGGGACAAACAAATCACAACTGAACATGTGAATAGCAGCCAAACCAAGAATAAAGTGTAGCTGTGTGTATGTGTAACCTTCTCATCTGAAATTGAGGACAAGACTTATGAAATCAAAAGGAGGTAGGCTACTAGATCTCCAGGTACAATTGTGGATTTTGGTTTCCCAAACAGCTTCAAGACAGAGCCATGGCTCTCAGGAAGAAGAAAAGGGGGGGAAAAAAAAGCTTTCAAGTACCTATGTCAAAATGCACAACATGTTGACTGATCAGTACAAGTTAGATGAATGTGGTAAAATGCATCTTCTAACATGGTAGTAGAGGAAACAATCCAAAGGTACAGAAGTTTGCTGATATCTGTTTGTGTGGTTTGGTGACATGAGATACAACATACAAGCCTATCTTCTTAGGGAAACCTTAACAAAGGGTTTACCTGTCGACTATGGAAATTAATCAGGATGTAGCTGCAGAGCTCTTAGCTCAGCTTGAAAGGTATATGAGATGAAGAAGATGACAGGTTACTAGTTACCACATGCAGCAAAAACATGCCCAACTCTTCTTGTTTCATCATCACAGACGTATCACTTTGCGACTGTGCACCTCATGGACAGGGGGATTTTTTTTCCAGTTTTCTTAGTAGCATCAATTGGTGAGAATCCCTAGGAAAGTTTAACACTTACTGAAAGGCCAATTGGACATGAAGGTTCAAATTTTGCTTTGAACATGTTGGGTACAAGAAAAAAGCTAGACAGCAGTAAGGCCAGACTAACTCACTTCCAAGTTCAGCCCATGCCATGCCATTCTCACTGCCTCACCCATCCAACATTTCTTGGGCATAGTGTGGTAATAATAGTGTCCGACATACTACCAAGCAATCCAGTGAAGATAGTGTGACCAAACAGTAGGTCACCTCACTGGTGTGAACACATCATGATTTTGAGGTTTGCTTTTTGTTTTATTAGCCGTCATTTGTGCAGCCGGAAGCCCTCCATTACTGCTGCAAATAATGCATGGGGAGGCTTTTCTCTTGGTAGGGATGTTATGGAGTGCAGGAAGGAGGCGGCGCAAATGATGGTGAGGCATGGAGCTGTATTGATGAGGGGAGGCGGAAGGAAGGAGGGCGGCAAGAGGACAAAAGGTGGTGGTGAGCTGATAGCTGCGAGGGGGTCCAAACGAATGAACATGCAATGTAGATGCGAGACATGTAGAGAGTTGTAGGGAGCTGAAGAGAGCTGTGGAGAGCTATTCAAAGAGTTGTTTTTGATAGAGCTTGGCAGGTTGTTGAAATTTCTTCCGCTGCGCCAGCAACTTGGCCAAGTAGTTTTGTAAAGGGACCTATGAAAGGTTGATGTCGAGACATGATGATGACTTGAGGGATTCGAGCTTTAGAATGGGTGTGCATATTGAGCAGAGTGCATGTCAGGGATGAGGGGCTTGGGTTGCAGTGCCTTGCATCTGTGTTGTCGGCTGTGGTCTAAGTGAGTACCAGAGAGCAAAGGGGGAATCCTGAAAGTGGAGAAAATGGGTGTATCGAATGAGGATGTAGAAAGGTTTTGAAACCAGCAGTGTTGTAGATCATTTTGCACGACAGTCAGTCTCTTTGAGTGGCACCAACAAGCGTGGTATCAACTGTTCAGAGTTAGGTGTTTCAAACTACATTCTGGACTCGAGGGTGATCAGGTCATAGGTCTTTAATCCAACAGAGTGAAGGAAAGCTGCATTGTTACATTCTGTGGGGGAATCGGGTTAGAGGCTCAATGGATCAAGTGAACACCGAAAGATCTGACCTCAAGGGCTAGACCTTCATAGGTGTTTGATCTTTGATGAATACACTGGAGCCAGAAAGCTTGTGCTCTCTGAAGATTTTCATGAAAGGCAAGGTGTAAGTTTTGAATTTTGTTATCTGTTGTGTCGATTTGTGGATGCATGAGTTGTTTCTGTTCAAAGATCAATGAATGCAGGTAGGAATATTTTGTGATGAGTTTAGAGAGAAAGGGTCAGCGAATTGTGGTTTGTCTTAAAAGATCAGAAGAGAGACCACTCTGTTCAAGCCCATACTGGTAGTCAAGTCTGTTATTTCGTCTCGTCACCCTCTCTTTTGGTATCAGAGCTGGTTCAGATCTAGTAGCTTCGGTAGAACATGTGGATGTCTAGATATCATGATAATTGAAGTATCATGTCTTCGTCTAGTGCAGATGAGGTTGGAGTAGAAAAGTTGACACAACACATTCATGAACAACGAATCGTCCTTAGGTTCAATTATCCGAGGGGGCAGGATGGTCCACAACGAGGAGTGGTAATCCTGCATTTCCTAGGTTTTGGAGTAGTAACACTTATAGGAGTAGACCCAGATGAAGCCCGAGTTGGAGATATAGCAGTAGAAGTAGCTCATAGTGGCTTTTATACTTGCGCTGAAGTTTGGTTGAAAGTTAGAGATGGAGCAAGGGGATGGGCGTCAACCTCAGAATTACAGACGCAATATTACTACACCTCGCACCTGGCGTAAAGTAACGTCGTCACTTGCTAAGAGGTCGCGTAGTGTACCTAGGGTGGGAGACATTTGGATTCCCAAGCTTACTGTGTCGCCTAACCATTTCGTCAGATTGTACATTCCTGGTGTGGAAGACTTGTTTCAGGTTGGAGATCGTCTACTCAGGGTGGAACATAATGGATCAAGCTCTCGCCTCATAAGCTGGAGGATATGGCGCAATCAAGAGGCAAGGTGGCAGTTCCAGCAAAAATCCACAGATGAACAAAGTTTTTCTACTTTTCCATCTGATTTTATACCTTTGAGACCAGTAGCAAAAGGTGATTGTGAGGTGACTTTCTGTCCCTCTACTCCCGGTTCTACAAGGTGATTATGCTTGCAAGCACAAATGCTATTGGCGAAGGAAAGAATGCTAGTGCAATTTTAAATGTTAGGTTGCGTTTGTAGTTGAAATCAAGTAACCTACCTCCTATGCATAATTTATGATTAAAACTGATAAATATATTTTTTCAAGCTCACACCCTACACGTTCTAGGACTTTATGCCAAATTGTTATTCATCCAAACCAATGTCCAAGGACTTAACACCATGTCCAACCTTGCTGCAGACCACTAGTCACTTAAAATGTTGTTTCTCACACATAGATTGTTCAAATCTGGCTTGCCATAGCTCTCTAGAAAGCTAACAACAAGGTGCACCAACCTACCAAATCTTATGATCTGTAGCTACGACAGTAAGGAGTTATAGCACCAAACCCGAGAGGGTTTTACAAAGGTGATGATTAAACCTTACTGCAGACCACTAGTCACTTAAAATGTTGTTTCTCACACATAGATTATTCAAATCTGGCTTGCCATAGCTCTCTAGAAATCTAACAACAAGGCGCAACTTGCTACTAAATTCCAAGATCTACAGCTAAACTAGTAAAAAGTTATGCTATGAAACCCGAGAGGGTTTCTGAGATTTCTCTAGAGTTCCAACTTTCCAACACTACCACTAGATTTTTATTCTACTTTTCTTCCTTCTTCCCTCTACCAACACTAACATTATTTTCCTCTTCAAGAAGCTTGTGAAACAAGTGTTCAAGATTACATGAAAATTATCCCCGAGGCAAAGAGAGAGCCCCCAATCATCTGAATCCGCCTTTTAAAGAGAAGGAGAAGGGAGGTGAAGGTGGATCCAAAGCTTGGTGGCCATTGGAATGTTCCATGTTTGGTGGCCAATGGAATGTTCCAAGCTTGGTGGCCATTGGAAGGTTCCAAGCTTGGTGGCCATTGAAAGGTTCCACGCTTGGTGGCCATTGGAAGGTTCCAAGCTTGGTGGCCATTGGAAGGTTCCAAGCTTGGTGGCCATTGGAAGGTGAAGGAAAAACCTTTTTCACCTCTTCCATTTTCCCCCAACAACTTTACTTA
>Ga0209611_10005734_pt1 | contig 20657 bp, 13 predicted proteins | sample S1TSphgellanicum_3_FD_187693 | JGI IMG/M metagenome (GOLD analysis project Ga0209611, IMG submission 187693) | Host-associated microbial communities from peat moss isolated from Minnesota, USA - S1T2_Fc - Sphagnum magellanicum MG (SPAdes) (version 2) | ecosystem: Host-associated > Plants > Peat...
TTTTTTTTTTTTTTTTTACTCCTCAAAATTCAATATCTCTCACACCTTATGTTTAAAAATTATAAAATCATCTCCATAAATTTCTACTCATTAAAATGGTTTCCAACAATATAAAAAATGTGCCCCCCAATTTCATTATAATTTTTAGTTTTGATTTTATTGAATTTTTATTAAAATTTTAAATATTTAAATAACTTTTGCGTCATATGTCGAAAAACCACCTTGGTACACATTTACTTCTCAAGGGCTTTCCAATATTACCAAGAGAATGGTAGGAGGCATGATGATTTGGGAAATTTTGAAAACACAAAAAAATATTTTTTTAATAATAAAATATTTTAAATAAATAAATAAATTTTTGGTTTAGGTGTAGCCCTCCCAAACTATGGGCTCCACACTTGATTTTAGAACCACCAAAAAGCGTTTGTCAAGTTAATGTGAATGTTTGTCATCTCATAATTGTTGGACAAATGGATCAAAAGTTATTGAATTTAGAATAGTTATCATTTTCAAACCAATTAAATTTTTAAAAAATATTTCAACAATTGGATTCCATCAAAACTTTATAATTAATCCCAATTTTATATACCTATTGGAATAACAATAAAATGGATGACCTTACAAAATGTTTAATATATTTGGGCCAATGGCACAAGGGCAAACTAACTTTTACAAAAAAAAATAAAATATTATTAAAATACCATAGACGTTCAAAGAATGAATCCTTGTTGATTTCAAGTTTTTCATTTGAATCATTGGATCTTCATATTGTTTGCAAAAGTGATAATTGATGTTGTTAATGTCAAGCCAAAACTATCATCCTAGTTTTCAAACTTCTTACAAAAATCTATAGCTACATTCATATTTACATGAAACAAAATGTTGCAACCGTTCAAAATGATTCTCAAGATGATCATCGACATGTGTCGTCTTCAAGGTAGTCATAGAAGGCTAAACATTGTCCTTGGTTGCACTTGTGTCAACAAACGAAAGAGTTTTGATACTTGATGAATGTTTCACAATAACTTGATTTCAAACATATGTAGTAATTGGAATCAATACATTTCTCAAATTCTCATTAATATTGATAAAACATTAAAAAACCAAAGGATAAGATGTCTTAATAATCACCACAATGATGTAAAAACCATAGGTAATGAACACTAATTTTATTTCATCTTTGAGAAAAATTTTGTAAATTTTTTCCCTAAGAATCCACAAGCTTTAAAAAGAGATTATCATTTTGGGTGTTGCCAAAAATAACTTGTTATCATTATTTTGTAATGCATCATTTTGTCCATCTAGTTTGTTACATTAAGCTTGTTGGTATGAATTCAATTATGATGGAATATTAATTCCATCATTTTTAAGTTGTCCCAAGATGTCTTCAACCTAAGAATGTCCCTTTTCGCAACTTTGCTTCTGATTCTTTTGTTTCTATACATTTTTTAATGTTGAAATTAACAAGTAATTGATTTTTTTCTCATTGTTGTAACCATAACCTTTGGCTCAAATCAATGTTAAAACATGACAAAGAAAACAAGTTAAGATAATGTCCTAGGACTTTCACACAAATGTGGGGGAAAATGAACCCCAACATTTTCAAATGGATTCCCATTTTGGAAGTTGGAGTCCTATGGTGTTAAAAAATTTTGGAGCAACATTGGGTGATCAAATTGAGCCTTCTTTAGACATTGAAAAGGTCTTGGAGAATACATATCCTATGTGGGGTCACATTCCCCATTTGAAGATAAAAAAATATAGGTTACGACTAAAAGTTGAACTAGCACTAACCATTAAAATGTCTAATGATTTTCAAATGGAATGTATAATGTGGTGTTGGAAAGGTTTTCCAAGGGTTACAACTTTGGCACATGAGTGTTTTTACATTAGATTCCATGTGTGAGAATTATGAGCTTGCAAATTTGCAATATTCATAATTTGGCAAAATTGAATAGTAATTATTCCTTTTTGGGAGACTTGAGGATTGGTCCCATTTTGGTGTAGTCCTTTTTGTTAATCACATTTAGCATATTATAAGGAGAAAAATGGTGAATATTCCAAGTCCAAGTTGTGGTGTGTTTTGTGTGTAGGTTACCCTTAGTTTGTTTACATGCGTCATTTTTGCTTCAATTTGCACTACTTATGTTTTTTCTTAGTTTGTGCATATTGACTTTACCTTGAATTCAACATATTGAATTCATTTTTGTATCATGCTAAAACCCCACCTTCTTTTTTCTATGGGAGATAGGAAATGCACCTTAATTTTGCATTCCTTTGCAAAATTGATAATTGATAGGTTATTTACCGTTGATACCATCGACAAACCTCTACCAATGCATCATGCACCCACTATGTTTAGATTGTAATATTTCTTAGCAACATCAAGGTTAAAACATCAAAGACTTGGATTGGAAAGTAATGAAAATAAGAATCAAATTATTCAACATGTGTAAGATGTCTCTAAAACAATTTAATAGTTATTAGAATGAAATAATGTGATTTGGATTTGTGAAATTTACACAAACACACTATTTTTTTTTAAAAAACCCTACACATGAACTTGATCACATCGGCATTTTATAAGGTGAATGATAATCAATTGGTTGATGTAAATGTGAATCAAATGATGTGGTCTAAAATTTCTCATGGTGAAACAACAATGAGAATATTAAGCATGGAATTTAGCACTATTATTATTAGGTTAAAAAGTTGCAAAAAGAAAATCTATCATGCCAAATGTTATGTGGGGGTTTTTGCTACTTTGTTGATCCTTTCAAAAAGGATCATCAAATACATAAGGTTTTTTGGAAGTGTTGTTTTTCTTATCAAAATGTTTTCTCCATTGTGGATCATCAAATAAATTCCAATGATGATGACAACATTAGAGTTGGTATGGGGTAGATGGGTTTAAAGTCCAATAGTAATTTCAACTACCAAAATAGATTTTAATATAAAATATGTTATAAATGGAATGGAAAGTTGTTTTGTGGACTTGTTTTGAAAACATTATAATCACAAACAATGGAAAAGACAAACATATTTTCAATATCATGTGCATTAATTAACATTCTTTGATTTTCAACTAAATTTGAATTTAATTTAATTTAATTCTAATTTGTTTTTGAATTGAATCAATGGAATTCAAATTTATTTGAATTCAATCTAAATCGAATCGATTTTGAATTCAATTACATTTTTGTGTAGCATCATTTAATATTTTCATTCAAATGAAACTTAATTTTCACATCATCAATTCATTGAATTCATCATTTTCATCATTTCGTTGTCATTGGTACTGTGTGACAAGGTAGAGCCCAAGTTTGTAAATGAATTTGATTTTAATGTTACATTGTGATGCCAAAATTTGGTGTTTTATTTTGGGGGGGGGGTTATGTTGATCAAGATGTGTGGTTGGTTTTTAACCTTGTGTGCAAAAGTCTACTTGAGGCATTTATTACATGATCATATTTTTTCAATTTGGGTGCTAGTGGATAGACCAGAAAAAATTAACATACTATCTACATGTATTCCTAGAAGTTCATATTAGAATGTCATGATTTTGGGCTTTGAAATGCATGGAGAAATTTGTCCAAGTCAAACTTGTCATATTTTGAATTTTGAATTTTGAATGTAATGTGTGCATGGGGTCTAATTTTTTGGTGGGTGATGGTATTTTCAAATTGATTATGGAAAGTTGATTATATGTGTGAGAAAATTTGAAAGGATAACAAATTCAAGAGTGTCATAGAATGAATGTTTATCATGCATCAAGAATGTTCCATGCATTAAAATGAGGGAAAGAAAGAAAAATTAAACATATGTTCAACATTTTTTGTTGCATAATTCTAATGTTATTCCATCTTGTACCTTTGTAGTGCATGCCTTTGTGAAACAGAGTTGTGAATGAATTGGTGTATGATTGAATGTTGTAACATTTCAGTTGGTGGGAACATGTTATGTCAATGTAGGTATACATTTTATGTGCCAAGAAAAAATGCATAGACTTGAAAGTTTTCAGGATTCAAAGGGAGGGTCTAATTTGAAAGTGCATCTAGTTAGTAGCATGGAGCTATTGCTTTGATATTTATACTCAAAAAAGGTTTTATAGAACTTAGAGGATTAGGCCTTCTAGTGATTAAACTTAATATTGGAATCATGGATGAGGGAGAGAAATAAAATAGATTAGTGAATGTCTTTACTCGAAATTTTGTTACAACATCATAAACTTATTTGACCAATTTAAGGAAAACAATTTCATATGCATGGCTTGGGTTAATACAAATACTTTAGGTTTATGTAGGACATGTTCTCACTACATATTATGTCAACAAAAAATATATTCATTATTTGGATATCCAATGAAACACATGAAATATTTACAATTGTTGTAAGTGGTGCATTCACGAAATAAGGAGTCATAGGTGCCAAAGTTCTTTCCAAGGAATTCATTTTACATGTTGCAATCATGTATTGGTTTATTAAATACCATAACTATATTTTAAATGAATTGAAAATGAATTGAAATTCAAAATATGACCCATCTTATAATAAACATTTAATTTTAGTGACAATGATTCATAGAAGTTGGTTTAGGTAGGACAACTTTAAGTTCCTCAAGTCATTGTACATTGGATGATTTCAAGTTGGAATTTGTTAACTCGTTCCCAAATGAAGAGGCACAGAAAGGTGTCTTTTCATATTTTTGTATTAAATTTTTTTTTAACAACATATTCACAAGAAGATATTGAATACATTTTCCACCAATTTGCATACCAATTGTCTTTAATTGAATTTGAATTCAATTCAATTGAATCTTAATCCAATTTTTGAATTGGAATTGAATTAAAATTTAATCACATTGAATTCAAATACATTGAATGGATTTTCAATTTTATATAGGAAAGAATTAATGTCTTTCATTTCAACAACACTTTAGAAAAAAATCTTGCTCCACAATGATATTTGTTGTTTCCTTGTTTTTCAATGTTTTTAGTTTTGGTGCAAATAAGGAGGATTTATTGCATGTTACACATTGCATCATATCATTATTACCCTTTGGCTGAAATTCATATTTATCAAGGTTATTCAACATTTCATGTCATTGACATATGAACATGAAATGAGTTTTCTATGTTTGGGCATGAACATATTTTTTCTCCTTCATTGTGATTTTCACTTACTAAAAGTGTTAAATATCAAGTATTGTTCACTTCATTTTGTGTGCATTTTGTGAAAAGAAATGATCAAAAGAATTAATGGACCAAAAAAAGAAAGATGTATTATTTTCTTCTTTTCCTATGTTTAAAAAATTTTGGTTACAAAATTATTTTGAAATGTGTTTTGATAATTTGATTAAATGCATCACATCATTATTATATAGTGCATGCTATATGATATCAACCCATTTATGCCTTTACAAGAATGTTTTCAATGACATGAATATTCATTTTTTAAAAGAGAAAAAGTAACCTAAGCATTTAAAACCTACATATTTGTGAAATTATTTAACCAAGATGAAGGAAAAGATAAAATCATTTGAAAATGAAATAATTAAAAATTCATTGATCAAATAATGGTTGGAAAGGTGTATTTGTGAATATTGTTATTTTTGAAATTCACATTTGACATTTTTTATATCCTAAAATCAATCTCTAGCAAAATTGAATAAATATTTATGAGTGTTTACAAGAAAAAATTTGTATGAAAAATGTCATTTTATCATTATTACATGATTGTGTAGATAATATGAATAAATAAACTAAAATTTCTTTGTGCATGTCTTGTGACAAAATTAATCCTTGTTAACAATGAAATATTGAAATAATGATATGTTTCATTATTCAAATTTTCTTATTATATAGAAATATTTTTGCAAGAATTTTCTATTGAATAAAAAAGATCTTTCTATAGATTCACAATCAATTAAATTTGCATCAATTAAGTCATCAATAGTGATCCTTTCGTTAGTTTCTTTGGAAATTCATTAATTAGAAATTCAATTTAAATATCATTAATTATATGGGTAGATGACCAACATTATCCTCATTACACATGTCATTGCTTGATGATAAATCCTAAATAAACTTAGAATATAAAAATTAATGATATCTTATTATATAAATTTAAATATCTTTGAAACTAATAAAAACATTCAAAAGTATTATTAACATTACAAAATGAAATAGAAGATTAAAATGTTGTTATAAAACAAACATGATTTCATGAGATAAAATGGTTTGTATGTTTTTAAAACTTCATTTGAAAATCCTTGTCCCTTTTGCAAATATGACTATCTAAAAAACAATTCATCTTGTTTATTGCATAATTTATTGTAAATGAATGTCACTTTTCTATTCAAAATTTATACCTTGGCATCTTTGACACTATTTACAATATTTGCAAAAAAATTATAATTTTCAAATCTATTTTTTCAAATAACAAAATTTTGTGAAGGAAAATACATAGTTTTTTGGAATATTTAAGATTTTTTTTTGATAGAAAAAATTTCAAATTTCATTGATTATTCTACAAAGATTGGTTGAATTTTCATTTAAATTATAGTGATAAAAATTATTTAAATAATTTTGAAAATATATGAATTTATTAAATCATTTAGTGTTTAATTAATTGAGGACTTTTGAAAAGTCCTCAATTAAATGTTGACCATTTGGAAGTTGGAAAATTGAAGAGAAACTTTCATTTGGGGGCCACCAAATGATGCAACAATAAATATTAATAATCTTTTGCTTTATTAAATGGTCCAACAAAAAAATGTTAACAATGTTTTGTTTCAGACTTAATCCCAACTACTAGGTTAGAAAAAGTTTAAAATTGACAATTTAATCTAGAATTAACTGAATACATGTGTGTTTTTTACATCCCATGAATATGTTGTGGAGGTTATAATTTTCTTTTGATGTGTGTTATCAATTGAATTAAATGCATAGGAAGATGAATGACTTGTTGGCATATAAGCTTTATAAGAAAGAAAAAAACCCAATAAGTTGGGGGGGGAAAAAAAAGATTTAAAAAATTGATCTAATTTGTGGAAAAATCATTAATATTTGCAAATTAGGTGCAAATTGAAATGGGCAAAACTTGAAAAACCATAAATGTTGGTTTTAAAAATAAATTAAAATCACATAAAATTCCCATTTTTTAATGTAGTTTTGAAACATGTTAAAAATTTAACTCTTGATTTCAAAATTTACATTATTCAAAGATTTAATATTTTTGTTAAATCAATTGCATGTTACTCATAAATCACATGTTTCCCAACCTAGTATCATTATGTATCACACCAAGGTTTTGAAAACTTCAAGATTCTTTTTTGCATGTTGTTATTTAAGAGTGCATGATTCACACTCAAGTGCATTTTTGTTTGATATTTTCATTGAACAATTACATTTTAAAGTTTAGGGTTACCCTAAACCCTATTAAATAATACATTATTTTTGTTTGAAAGATGAATATTAAATTATGATTTAAGTTTTTGACCTATACATCATGATTGCAAATTATTTTAGATATTTTTAATTTCAACATTTTGTTTTAGATGAAAGGAATAACATGTCTTGGTGTATTTCAAACCACTAAACCACATTTTACATCCTATTTTTATTAGATTTGGTATTGATTAATTTTCATAATGTTCATAATTCCAACAAGTGGTAACGATGAATTTAACATGTTGGTAGCTTTTGGTTTGTATTGAAATTCAAATTTACAAATAATTCAATATAAAATTAAACTAATTGAACAAAAATTTTTAATAACCAATTTTTTGGTATTTGGAATTTAATAATTATATAATAACTTTACATTAATCATTTTTATTATTCTAATAAAATATTAAAACATAAAAATATTAAACTTGAACTTTTTAATAAGATTTTAGTGGACATTTTTAAATCAAAATTAAAAATATATTCAAATCAACCTTGAAAATGATATACCCATCAAAACATTTTTATCAAAGTTGACAAGTTTATATTATTTTTTATCAATGTCATGTTAATGAAATTAGTTAGATTTAACAAACTCATTATAAACATCAAATTCATTTATATTTAGTGGGAAAAGGCATTGGATAATCTTTTAATATCACCTTGACACAAGACTTGATGGTTGGACATTTTATTTTGTCCCTCCTAACCACCCTTTCATTAAAATGGGTAAACATTTTTTTTCCCCCTCTAATTACTTTTTATTTTCTCATCAATTGAATATATTGGCCCTTTCAATGTTGATTACATTTAGAGTTAATAAAGATTTGACACATCATTTCAAAGTTTTTTGAGCTTTTAAACCATTATGCTTGTTGTTAGGCCAAGTTTTTAAAAGGTCCTAAGATAGGATGTCAACTTAACAAATGTTTTCAAATTTAAACATCTTTAAAGTCAAAATTCAAATCGGTGCAATCTTTTGGTTTGAGAATGATCTAAGTTTTGTCAACCAAAAAAAAAAGTAAACAACACCACAAATGACAAAAAATGGAGAAGAACAAAAAGATAAGAATGTTGATAAGGAATAACAAAATGACATAAAGAAATAATAGGGGAATTAAAAAGGCATGTTGGAAACACCAAAGGTGTTAAGTTGAACATGAAAATTTTCTTTTTTCAAGCAATAGAAATCATCAAAACATTGAAAATTGAAAGCATTGGATATAATGTTGGAGGACATTGCAAAATACACAGGGGATGTTGTGGGCTTTAGGGTTTAAAATATTTTATATTTATATATTTAAAAAACATATAAACTTAAAAGAAACAACACATGGTGCTCTTCTTATCAAATATATTATTTGATTTCAATAATATGTTTGAATAACAAAAAAAAGTCCATATTTTGAATTTTTTTAAAAAAATGACAAAAGATTGAAAAAATAATGTCCACATTGTTTTAAATTATACAAATTGAAATGAAATTTTTCATAAATTTGCATCATTTTTTGATAGTTGAAACTTTGCAAATAATGGAAAACATTAAAAAAAAAAACTAAAATTTCAAATTATTGTGTTTGTGTGGCATAATCTTCAAACACAATAAGCAGTGTCCACCCAATATGTTGGCTCCTTTATTTGTGAATGTACCTAGAGACTTTCTAACATTGATCATGACCTCAAATGTGTCATGCAATTAAACTTTTTAAAACAATGAAAAAAGTATAGTTGAATAACCATGGCTCTAAAATTACAATACACATTTGATACATTTTCTTTTGCAATTTTTAAATTTTTTTTGATGAATGACGTGTTGAAATTGCAAATATGTGTTATAGTTTTAAACATTAACATTTCATATGATTTTGTGGGCATCTTAGAGCCCTTCTTCAAGACTTTTTTTGTCCATTCAAAATGTATATCTACAATGATAAATAGGTTACCATGGGATTCAGCTATACATTCATCAAATCTATTCCAGTAGACATCAAAAAATATAATCAGGGCTAAAAAAATCAAGAAAATGGTGACAAGAATTGTACAAGCACCCACCAGGGCACCATCCATTATTACTCAGTTATGGATGAACTTCAACTGAGTTAATATTTGGTTTCACCTTGGTAACAAATTTTGTAGGAAATAGGCCTCATATATAAGGAGATAGGTACGAAAATAGGTAACTACTAGGTTAATTGATGGTTTGTAAATAGGTGAGGGCTGTTTTTAGTACCTAACTACTAGCAATCTGCTAACAGGTTTGTTAGTAGGTAGGGAGGAAAAAAAGAAGCAATTGAGCTAACCATCATGGTTAGCTACGGAAATTGAACTCAACAGAAAACTGTTTCCTAACCACTTATCATTCATCCTTCATGGTGCATTGGTGGGTGCTGGTTCACTGTACCCCTCACTTTTGTACATGGCCAATGTGCATGGAAAACAAATTGAACTAGAGTAAATTAAGCAAGTAAAATGAATTTAGTACCATACTCACAAAAAAAAGGTTGAAATAATAGAGTTATCCGTGAAGTAAGAAAAACACAGTACCAGAACCTGAGTTTGGTCATACACAGGGTGAGATTCAAAAAAAACCTGCAGAAAAGTACATTAGCATTCAAGGGAAGGGGTGGTGGGGGGTTGTGAAACTCAGAAAACCATCAATTTAGGTAGTAAATTGAGTTTCACCCTGTCTTTCCTTTTTCCTGCGCGCCTCCATTGCTGCTACACATATTTTCACTGCTCTTACCTGTACAGCTACTATAACTAGTCTCAGCGTTTCATACTGAGATTTATTAAAATGTCTTTACTTTGCGGATACCACTGAAAGAGGGCATAGGGGATGAAAGGAGGCCCAAAGACAAGGTGAAGACATGGTTACTTTTCTGAAAACTCTAACATAAAGTGAAAAAATGTAATGACGTCGGTTGATTTGGCAACCAATATTTGTTGTGATGTTACTTTATGTTCATTAGTGGGGGAATTGTAACACGTTATTATGACAATTTCTTGGGAAGACCCCACCTGTAAAACTCTGTAATGGAAAAAGGAAATTAATCCTGAATACAAAACAATTTAAATTTGATTTACAAATGTAAAGTCTCCTCAGTAGATCATGGCATTAGCTCCTTCCTGTAATCATTTTCAGCATCCTCAACAATGTGTAATAGCTTTGAGAATTTCTTAGAAAATGAAAAAGGTTGGAATCCTTTGAATAATAACAATCATCATTGATCAAGAATTTTGTGCAATATAAAATTGTGCAAATGTTGGTTGAAAATGTAATATTAAGAGAACATAAAATGATAACAAACTTTGAGTACATGAGTAATGAGTTCTTCAATAATAAAGTTATCGGCAAAGTCACCCTCTCTTTCACCCCTTATCCCCTCTTTCAGTGGTATCTGCAAAGTAAGGAAATTTTATTAAATCTCAAGGTTCGAGACAAATTATAATAGTTTGAGGATTTTTCCCATTATAATAGTTGTACAGGTAGGAACAGTGAAAAGATATGTAGCAGCGGCGGAGGCGCTCAGAAAAAAGGAAAGAGGGGATGAAACTCAGTTTACTACCAAAGTTGGTGGAGAAACTAGTTTGGGTCCCAGTTATTTCGTTTTGTAGAATTTCATTCCCAGTTATGCATTTGATGCCTTATTATGTCGAAACTGGCTGACTCCTAATTGCCTAACTTTAGGGATAACTTTAATGAACAAACAATAAATACAAGTTATGCAAAGCAGCCTAAATCCAATGCCCGTATGAGTAATAGCTTCATCGACATGTATGCCCCAGGTGGAAGAATGGAAGACATTAGAGCTTTTTCATCAAATCGGACATACAAGGGGGTGGAGCAAACCATTGTCACCTTTGTGGGGTTGCTCAATAGATGTGCATGTATATAGGTCAGATGCATCCATGGGGGCATTACCCTGATTGACATACATGTATGGCAAATGTGCGAGCACTGAGGATGCCTTGAAAGTTGAAAGCACTCAACAAAATGCCCTGATGCGATGATGTGATCACATGGAGTGCGTTGATTCTTGACATGCTGAATCTGTGCAAGGCTTTGGAAAGATTTCAATCAAGCAAATGCAATGTGAAAGCATGGAACCAGTCTCCTTCACTATTGTAGGGTGCTTAATGCATGTGCTAGTTGAGGGGCACTTGAATGCAGCATGCACTATATACAAATTGGCTGTGAGTCAGATATCTAGTTGGGTAATAGCCTTGTGGGCATGTAGGCCATTTATATGGGAACACAGAGGATGCTTGGAAAATGTTCAATATAATGAGCACAAGTTCCTCAGAATACCATGTTTTGTGGACTTCTGAGCAACAGAGGACAGGCATAAGGTATTGGAACTTTATGCATGAAGGCAAGAAGAAGAATTGCGAACAGATGTTGTCACTAAATTTCTTTGAACTCTGAAATGCATGTGCCAGTCTAGCAGCATGTGATGATGGCAGGTATGTCCATCAACAGATCATTCAAAGTGGCCGCATAATGCCATTGTGGATTAGTGATCTTGTTGACAAAGTATGTCAAAGGTGGGAGCATAGACGATGCTTGCAAACTGCTCACTAGTCTTCCCGCACACAATGTGGTTGCTTGAAATGCCATGGTTTTGGGATATGTGAAATGTGGTGGCAAGGGCAAAAGGCCTCAGCATTGCATCAACATATCCATGTTCATGAAATCGTGGACCTTCATTTGGTCAGTATTGTAGGAATTCCCAATGTGTGTGTGCTAATGTAGTAGACCAGCTTTTATTGAGCAAGAAGTCACTCAAGGAGGTTGAAACTTTGTGGAGAATAGCCTTTTTGACATCAAGGCCAAATATGAGAGTATCCATGCAAAGTGCAAATTCTGAAAAATTGCCAAAATTCACCGCATTTGCCTACAACATGGAAGGGTGCTTAAGATTTTTCTGCTTTCATATTTTGAACATCACCAAATTTGGCTAAATTTCTCTTATGGATGATCATCACGTGAGCACCATCAAAAAAATTGAAGAAAAAAGCATTGTATGAGACTAACAAGATGAGAAAAAGAAATATCAAATTTGTGTCATCATAAGATGTTAGGATGAAAGCTTAAAGATCATGCAGATTTTGGCAACAACAATTCATGCCCCATTGGTGGCATCCACCCCAAAATTCCATTGTTGCTCCTAGTGCCCTAATTCACCCAAAATAGGTTGTGCAAGCCATTTGTGGAGCTGCTCTAATAGTGTGTGTACCTGAGGGCTTGAAGCTGTGGTGGTGGGAGTGTTCTTTTTTCAATATTGTGATGTAGCCAAAGTGGTGATCACTCACAAGAAATTTAGCCAAATTTGGCTATAAACTAGATATAAAAGCAAACATGTATAACAATTTTGTTGTAAAATCCTTTTTTACTCCAAGCATTGTGTGTTGCACATGTCCCTCCACTACAAGAGAATGTGATTTTTCTCACACAAAATGTCAGGGCTCACGACACATTTGTGACATAAACTTTGTCGTTTCATTCATTACAATATAAAATATGTGATATTTATTGTGACATATATTATATTAAAATGATAATTTGACATTAGGTAATGGGTGAATATTGCAATTGCTTGTTCTGGTTATCCTGTAAACATCATGGCAGACCAATTGGGTGTGCTTTTTAATTCAATTTTGAATTCTCTGACCTTTAGGTACTAAGGAATTTTTTTTAAAAAATCTATTGTTCCTGTCAAGTTTGAACCCATGCAATTAAAGAAGCAGAATTATTTAGGTCATTAGCATACTTCCTAGTGTTTAAGATAATAATATCCTTTATTGTATTTGCTAGTATCACCACTTTGTGATACAGGACTGATACTGGTATATAGGGTTCTCCAAAAAAATTATACCGTATGGATATGGATAATAAGATGTGATATATCTATCTATGAGGATGGTAGTTTGTTTGTTTTGTTTTGTACCACGAGATCCACTGAACTGGGATGCTTCAGATCACATTCTTCAGTCTCTTTGGAAAGCTCTTGAGGAGGAGGGGTGCATGGGCTTGGTTTCACAGCGTTTGGACCTGCGGTGCAAAAGTTCTTGAATATTGAATGATTTCTTCACTGAAAAGTTAAATTAAATGGTAGCTGAAAATTTCAGAGGAATTGGAATGTGCCTTTGGTGTCGTTGGAAAGATATTGATGAGCAGGATTTAATGGAATTTATTTGGTAAGATTTGGATTCGGAATGTGGGAGATATTAATTTTGAAGTCATTTCTGCTGAAAATTGAAATAAATTCCCAAAAAACCAGGTTTTGGAAGGAAAAATCAGTTGAGGACGTGGTAACACTTGGGCCAACAGCACAGGCCACACTAGTATGGTATGATATATACAATTGGAGAATATGGAATGGGTATGCATTGGGTATCAACATATATGTTATGAACTGTGATATCAACAGGTATATGTATTCACTCTAATATCAATAATGGCCCCATTGATGATGCACTTTTGACATATTCATAAACCTGATCAGCCATTGAATGCTGACATCTGTTCACACTCACGTTGCAGGAGAAGCATGACTTCCTGCCCTACTACCGAGCATCACCTATAACCGGACACCTTAGTAACATCTTCCTCGTCTCTTCTTAATTTTGAGTGATTTAAAACGTTATGAGAGCGCTAACTTGAGCTCTCCAATTCGTCTTTGAACCGCAGAGACAAAGGAGTAATTATAGAAGAGCAAGAAGAAAAATAAGTTTTTCAAAGTTATAAATCGCGTTTTTCTTCTCTTCTACGCCTCTTACTTTCAATGCTCATAACTTTCTCATTTCTTGTTCAATTTAAGTGATTTAAACTGCTATAAGAGCGCAACCTTATGATCTACAAATCATCTTTGAACCATAAAGGCAATAGAGCTACTTTCAACGACGTTTCTCGGTGTTCGGTAATAGTCTTCCAAGTGTTCGGTGGGTTTTCGTTTTCATCATTTAACCCCCTCCCCTATTTTGGAGGCTCACAACTGACTCATCTTTTCATTGTTTTCAAAGATTCAACTTTCTGTGGGTGCGCAAGTAGTAGGGCTACAATTCCTCCTTGAGGATGAACTTTAAAAGTGCACTCTCCAGAAATTCACAGATCTCTGAAACACCAAGTCACAGATGTCTGAAACACCAAGTGTTCGGTGACCGGCCTGGTTACCTACTTGCAGCAAAGAAAAAAGCACACACTATGAGAAAGCCACCAAATCTTTCAATATGTTGCAAATATATTTAAGTACCTATAGGTCAAATAAACTATAATATTTACACTTACATAATAATTCATACCAATAGAGGATGAAGGATTGATACAAGGGAAAAAAGGAACATGAATACATGATATATTAAAAAAAAATTCTGATACCAGACTAACATGGTATTCATCAAAAAAATTAGAATTTGGTATGGCGGGGTGTATAACAGTGTTTTTTTTTGGCGAAATTTCGTCAAGTGGTGAGTTCTACGAAGACCATTCTACATCCTTTTGTTAAATCCAAAGATTTATCTCCCATCGATTCGCCACATTTCAAACTATCAAATCTAGGGCTAGCCATCTCGATTGCCCTAATGGACAACATCATAGACGAGGTGAAGTTGTGCTATCAAAGATCGTCTCACTTTCATTTCCTTCTTTTCCATGTTGGCAGCTGGCCACTTGAAATCTTGTTTTATCACCTCCCCTTCTCCATTTCTTGAACTTTGTAACCATCCTCCCCACTACTCCATGACCCCAAATCATTGCCATTCTTTAACCTTCCATTAATTTGTATGACATCCTCTATGTGTTGATGAACTTGGAGTTCGCCAATCCATTCATTTTGTAGGTCAGTAATAATTATACAAAATTGAAATATGGTTTAGGGGTAATGGCATCAATAGCAAGTGCATTTGAAAAGAATAAGCGCTTTTCAAGGTTTATTGCAGGGTTTCAATTTTCTTAACCAACATTGAGCAGCTTAAGAGGCTTGGTTTAATTTTATTAAAGTACAAACCCAAGCCATTGCATAAGCACAAGTGATGGAGCTCAAAAAGTATGTTATATCATTAAAGTTTGTGAAGATTGTAATGAACTCCATCTTTGTAGATAAATCTTTACCTACTCTTATGAACTTTGCATTCATTAGATTCTTTTTTTCTTCTCTTGATTTTTTGCATTGTTGTTCAAATTTGCATCTTTGTGAGGTTGAGTTTGGGGTTTAGTAAGTCGAGCTTTAGGTTTATGACATTTTTTCGGGTAAAGAACCTTAAAGGTTCTTGTAATATTTGTCAACTTCTTTTTTGTGTTTTTAATTTTTTAGACATTTCGAGCTCTTTCACCATGAGCCCTTTACATCCACTTGAGGGTTTTAAGTATAAGTTTTTTTTTTTAGTGCCTTAGGTCTAATGCTAGCAAACATAATTTTGTCATCTAAGAAGTCCCATAATGTATCTAGTCCATTTTCACCTACAACATCTTCTAATCTTGTCGAACCTTCTATTAATGTTAGTATTTTTTCTTCAGAGCCAATCCTAGAAAATCCAAAGAGGAAGCGTAAAAAAAGGGAGTGGGAATTGAATCATGTTTTCCAAGAAATGTGGGCTCCAAAATTGCCGTAGGCAGAGGTTGTAGTTGGGTGTGATGGGAAATTGACAATGGTTCGATGCAAGGTGTGTAGTGAAATCGAGGGTCAAGAAAAATTGTTGGTGCTAAAATTAGACAATTTGCAAAAAACATGTAGGAAGGCAAAAGTGCAAAGTTCCATGTCCTGGATGTGTTGTGGGGCAGTATTTCATGTCAATAGACAGCAAACATGCTAAAAACAAATGGTTGTGGGTTAGTAGGGGTCCAAACATTGTTGTTAAGATGGTGTGTGTTAGGGGAGTTACTATAGACAATAAGTGCAAGTTCACTCAATTTGTTGTTATTTTTCGGATCTTGAAGCTTGGTTGACTTTTCACAGATTTTGAAAAAATGAAGGAATTATTTTGAGTTTTTTCAGGTGAAAAACACACCCTGTAAGCATTGGTCTAACTCCATTAGTTGGTAAATGGTTGAAACCATGCACCAAATTGTCATCAAACACATTAAAGTTGCAATGTAAACAACCAAGTATATTGCCATTAATTAAGACAAAGTTACCACAATTGACAACTAGTCGTGGTGTAGTGTGCATGTTTATGTTTAGGCATTAGGAAGGTGTCATCATTGTTAAATCTGAGAGGGTGCTTGGTGGAGGTTTTTCGAATAATTTGACCTTATTGAACTTGAGGTCTTTGGAGGAATATGGGGGGTTGATAGTTGAGCAAATTGCCAACAAGGTGGTTTGTTTTGGTTCAAATGGTGTTTTGGTGTTTATTACTGACCACATGGGTGTTGCTGCTCAATTGAAGTCTAAAGTGACACCTTTTTTATTGCAGTGCACTAGATGGCACATTGCACTAATTTAATGATGCAAACTCTTTCTACTTTGCCTTGGTTTTAAGCTATAAGGTTTTTTGCAAAATATGTATATTTATTTTTCCTTTTCCCCAAAGCGGCATCTTGAACAATGTGTTCTTGCCAAGTTGTTGGAAACCAAAGGCATGAAACTATTGTGGAATGTAAAAATTAGGTGGATTTCGATGTTCCCTATGAAGTGAATTCTTGTTGAGTACAAATTTTTGGTGGTGAAGATGACTAATGATATGAATGTCATGGTGGTTGTTCAAACAAATTTGGGGTACCTTTGTGACGTTAAGGTGGTCATGGGCTTAACATGTATTATGCCTTTGTTAAAGGTAGTGTATGTGCTCATAAAGTTTGCACAATTGAAGGATAGTTTTGTGTGACTTTGTTACATTTGTGAAGACGTGTTGTGTTGAACTTTACAACATGTACATGTTGCTCTAGAAAAAAAATATGCCAAGAAGGGGTTCAAGCTTTTCTTGGATTTGCATGAATGTAGTAATGACCAGCTTTTGATTGGTTGGTGGACTGATCTTGCAACAAACATTCAATATGTCATATTTTTTTTTATGGGTAAACATTATCAGTTGTACAAGAAGTGTCCATTTATTAGAATCATCACCCAAGTTACACGAGATGACTTGACAATGGGTTTTGAGGCAGTGAAGGTTGCACGTTCCCATGTTATCGTGTCTTTAATTGTTAAATTTGAACGACAATTCCCAAATCATGATTTGATGAATGCAACATGCATCATCTATCTTCAATATTGGTCAAATCCTCATGTTGACGAAATGTTCTGAAAGAATTTGGCTTTATTGAAGGTTGAATTTTTCTTTGAAAAGTCATTAGCACAAAAAGTGAATAGGTGAAAATCCCTACTCTTTTTTATGAGGGGAGGTTTGATGTTTCAGCTTTTTTTTTCAAAATTATTATGAAGAACAACCATGTTGCTGTGTTGGAACCCCCATTGCCATGCAACCCTACCATTGGGCTTGGTCCAAAATTACATTTAGTAGCCTATTGCATCACCTATTTTCAAAGTATTCAACATTGGTGGAGGTTGTAGCGATTCTGGTTTTAGGGAATGTAGAAGATGAATGTTGTTTTTCACCTTATCCTTCATGAAATCAAAGTTACATAAGTGGTTAACAACACACTTCAATTTGGTTGTGAGGATGTTTGCGCAAGACCATTACACTTTGGATACATTTCCTTTTGGGGATGCCACCAAGGATTGGGTAGATAACAAGGTAAAGTATGTAGTTGATTGTTAGATTTTGGTAGTTGCAATATGTAGTTTGCGATGATTGTTTTTCTAGTTTTTTATATCTTCCATTGTAGCAACAATTTGTAGTCGCATGAAGTTGCTATAGTTTATTGGCAGTTGGGACACCTTAGCTTGGTGTTTGATGTATGCCAATTTTTGGCAACATTCATAACCTTAAAAAAATCTAAAGTTTTGTTTTCCTTCCCACTTTTATTTTCCTTCTTAGAATTATTTAATCAAAGTTCCATATTTTGGCTATGTTTTTAGGTTGTTGCTAAATTTGGGTTTAGTCCATTTTTGTTTTGCAATTTGGACTACATTTTGTATTGTTCTACATATTAATGTGGGCATGTAGGTTTGGTTTTAATGTATGTGGCTTGTGTAGGACTGAATTGGGTTGCAATGGACAAGATCCAAAAGGATTGAGGTTCACCCCCCACCCCCCCCTAATCCATCATACTTTTATGGTTTTGTCTCCTTGGTTTTGTTTATTTGTTTTCTTTAAAGTTACGTCTTGATTTTTTTTTTCATTTTGGGTTTTATTGTTGAGGTCCTATTTCCAAGTTAACCATATCACCATTTGATTTTTAAAAATCTAAAATGTTTGCCAAATTACAAACGTTTCAAAATATTGGATTGCCACATAAACTAACAATGAAAAATTGGTTTTGCCAATTGACATTATCAATTTTTTTTGCATTGTCGTTCATATTCAACCACCTTAATGCATAAGTATCTACAAAGTATCTCCATAAAATCCATCCTCATTGGTGCCACATACCATTTGCATTTCCAAGTTGCCACCTGTACCTCCCTATCATATTTGTTGTAGCCATCCAATAGACCTTGGGATTTTGAAAAAAAAACCACTAATGTATAATGGTATCAAGAGGTATATTTGAATATTTGATATTAGGTTAATATGGTATTTAGTACCATTGTCACTTAAAAGAAAAGGCTACCTAATGTTGCTTCTATTGCTAAAAAAAACAGTGAAAAAATGCAATTTGGAGAATCTATGCATTAATACAAAACTATAAAATAATGTTGTCAAAACAATAACCTTTAATCTACCCTAATTGAGTGATGGACCAAGAGGAATTAAATATCTCTAGCTTCACTCTTGAGCCCAACTAGTCTATCATGGAAATTCCACCATCAACTATCTTTTAGAATGAAACCCCCCCCCCCAATACCACATATAACTTCAAGGAAAGTAGAGAAAAAGGAAAACAAGAATCCCAATGCCTCTTTGATAAAGATGTGATAAACCTAACGTTGTTTAATCTCCTATTATTCCTTTTTCAAAACTCCCACATTTGTGGGTACTCCTTCCCATGAACACTAGAACTTATTACATCCTGAAACAAATGACAATACTCACTCCCACAAACCTAATTACCGTGTAAATTGCTTTTGAAACCCCTCAGACATTCATTTTTTTCCCCATCTGGTCCCTACATTGTCCATTTAAAATGTTTAACCTTGAAGAAAGGTTAATACGTAGCGAAAAAGAAACATAATCCCCTATCAAAAGGCTCAAACAATAGTAAGGGCATTCATCCCCCACCACAACTATTGACAAATTGCATTTTCTAGACTCAAAAACTCAAGCACACATACACAACCTTCTTTCCTTCTCCAAATTCAAAGTTTTAGCTACTAGAAAACTTCGCTTCTCCAAATTAAAAGTTTCGCCTTATATTTGCCATCCATCATCTTCAATTATGCCTCCTATCCAAATACAACACAACACTCCACATTGATCAACGTTGAACGCCACTCAATCCATGAAGAATACAAAACAAAGCTCATCACTTGCAAACAACAAACAACACAAGAAAATAAAAAATACACATTAGAAAGATAGAAGTGCACTCAAAGCCTGGTGATGACCAAGTGTCCATTATTTTGGCACTTTCTATCAGTTCAAATCCATGCAACCCTTCATTCATTAGGTCATTTGCATCCTGCAGATGCTCATTTTGCCTTTATTCACACTGAGAAACGCATACACTTTTTTTTTTCACACCATTACTAATACCAGGGGTTGACCTATATTATACCAGACCAACACTAGGATTTAGTTTATCTTTTTCAAAACATCAATCAAACCTTGCACAAAGCCACAAAGGCCGTCATAGGGACGCTTGAACAGAGCTCGTTAAGGGGTATTTAATTGCTTCTGCATCTTCGATTTGAACTTTCTGTCTTGTTAAGCTGTTAATTAATATTTTTTCTATATTTATAATAAACCAAGAGCAGTTTACTAAACTGTTGAAAATCAGCATGCAAGCTGCTGTGTATTTCTGCTATTTAAAAGACTAATACTGAGTTGATGCTTAGTAAACTGTTGATAATTAACATGGATGCTACTGTGTATTAATTTGCTATCGATAGCCCTTTTAGCATTAAGTTTTGTACTTCATTGCTACTGTTTTGATTTGTTTCGATTTTTCTCTCGTGTGTTTACATTTGCTTCGACATGCCTTGTACTTAC
>Ga0209611_10005736_pt1 | contig 20656 bp, 22 predicted proteins | sample S1TSphgellanicum_3_FD_187693 | JGI IMG/M metagenome (GOLD analysis project Ga0209611, IMG submission 187693) | Host-associated microbial communities from peat moss isolated from Minnesota, USA - S1T2_Fc - Sphagnum magellanicum MG (SPAdes) (version 2) | ecosystem: Host-associated > Plants > Peat...
TGATAAGCTTTAGTCATTCACACGGGCCTGCACACAACCCACACAAAGTGGTTAGTGCAAAGTTGGAGCACCCTTGGTGCTAGGACGAACCACGGGCAACACGAACACACAAGACTCACCACGGCCCGGACTTGGGGGAAGCCACCACCTTCCCCCTTATAGTATACTCTGTGACTCTCCACGGAGCCACATCCAAATGGCTATTTTTCTTGGGACTCCCGCGCGGGAGTCCCGGAATCGCGCCAAAATGGGACTCCCGGGACTTTGAAGCCCCATAACTTTGCGAGCAGATCTCCAATCGCGATGCGATCTGAAGCAAAGTTGTAGCTCTCGTCGAGAGCTTTCCAACGACGTGTCGCACTCCCGAATCGGACATCGAGAAAAGGTCGATTCCCGTCTTTTAGTGGCCGGGAGTCAAACTGGCAGTTCGACTCCCGGCCCTTCTTTTGGCCATAACTTGTGTTATAGATGTCAAAATGAGAAATGAGAGCCCATTTTAAACATCTACGCTTCAAGAGATTTTCATTGATATAAAGAACGCCATAATCCATTGAGGTTTGACCCCTGCAATCGCTCTCTGAAGTTTCGGGAGTCCACCGAGACTCCATCTCCCCAAGTGGGAGTTGCCTTGGGAGTGTGAGTGTTCACTCCCTCACACTCCCTAGCACTTTCTTGCACTCCCGGGAGTATGTGATGTGACTCCCGGGCTTCCTCTTGGCTTAACTCCCGGGCTTCCTCTTGCCTTAGCTCCCGAGCTTCCTTTTGGCTTAACTCCCGGGCTTCCCTTTGGCTTAACTCTCGGGCTTCCCTTTGGATTAACTCCCGGGCTTCCCTTTGGCCCGCACCCTTGCAATTCCCTTTGCCATGGTCGCGAGCCCAAGCTAGGCTTGTGACATTTACATAGACAACATTTTGATCTATAGTAGCTCCTTGGAGGAGCATTTGGAGCACCTTCGCAAAGTGTTCCAAAGGCTAAGGGAAAACAAGTTGTGTGCAAAACTTGAGAAGTGCGAATTTGGGGTGACGGAAGTGGATTTTCTTGGACATAGGATAACTCAAGAAGGTTTGATGATGGATGATCATAAGGTCAAGGCAATTTTGGATTGGGAGCCCCTTAAGTCGGTTCCCGCCTTCAGGTCCTTTCTAGGATTGGCCTCCTATTATCGCATGTTCATCAAGAACTTTACGAAGATAGCGGCCCCTTTGACAAACCTCTTGAAAAAGTCCGCCGTCACTTATGATTGGGATGAAGCATGTGACCAAGCCTTTGGAACTTTGAAGGGCATTTTGGTGAAGGTGCCGGTGTTGAAGTTGCCCGACTTTGACAAGGACTTTGAAACCCATTTTGATGCTTCCGATTTTGCAATTGGAGGTGTCATAGTGCAAGATGGAAGACTAGTGGCCTTTGAAAGCAAGAAGTTGAGTGAGACAAAGAGAAGGTGGCCAACCCACGAGAAGGAAATGTGGGCAGTCATACATTGCCTCAAAACTTGGGGCCATTACATAGGCTCCAAAGATGTGGTGGTGTGGACCGATGATGTGACCTTGAAGTATTTCGCCACTCAACCCAAGTTGACTTCAAAACAAGTAAGGTGGCAAGACACATTGGCCTTGTTCAATGTGGACATCCGGCACAAGCCGGGAAAGGAGAACGTAGTCCCCGATGCCTTGAGCTGAAAACACCAACTTAGAATGGTGTATGTGGGAGAGTCGGAAATTCGAAAGGAAGTTAGACTAGCGAGCCGCTAGGATGCTTTTACCAAGGAAGCAAGGCAAATCATCCAAAATGGAGCCAAGTCCCACTTCCATTTGCGAAATGGATTATTATGGTACAAGCAAAATCGACTCTATGTGCCAGAAGGGAAAATTAGGGACACAATTTTGAAGGAATGTCATGATGGACCGCTTTGCGGGCCATGGTGGTGTAAAGCGCACCACAACATTCCTAAAGAAGTCGTACTATTAGCCCAACTTGAAGCTTGATACGGAGGAGTATGTGAAGATTTGTTTGGTTTGCCAACAAAACCGAACACTTAACAAGAAGCAAGCAGGTTTGTTACAACCTTTACCAATTCTCGAAAGGTCGTGGGAAAGTGTGTCAATGGACTTCATGGTAAGTTTGCCCCCTTCCAAGGGGTTTGATGCCATCATGGTTGTGGTGGATCGATTTAACAAAATGGCACATTTGATCCCCACAAAAGATGAAACCACGGCTCAAGAGATGGGAAGGTTGTTCTTCTCCCACATTTTCAAGCATCATGGGCTTCCAAAGGACATAGTGTCGGATCGAAACCCAAAGTTTACAAGTTTTGGCGGGCCTTGTGGAAGCGAATGGGGTCGAAACTCAAGATGAGCACCTCATTCCGTCCCCAAATCGATGGGTAAACCGAAAGGGTCAACTTGGTGATCCAACATGTCGCAACCCTAGCTTTGGGCTCACGACCAAGGCTAAGGGGGTTGCAAGGTTGCGGGCCAAGAGGAAGGAAGCCCTGGAGTCAAGGCGAAGGCATTGCAAGAGTGCGAACCAAGAGGAAGCCCGGGAATTAAGGCAAAAGGAAGCCCGGAAGTCACATCACATACTCCTAAGAGTGTTAGAAAGTGTGAGGGAGTGAGCCCTCACACTTCCAAGGCAACTCCCACTCGGAAGTTCACAAGCAAGTTTTGGAGAGCCTTGTGGAAACACATGGGGACGGAGCTCAAGATGAGCACCTCCTTCCGACCCCAAACAGATGGACAAACCCAGAAGGTGAATTTGGTGATCCAACAATTCCTAAGGAATTATGTGGCGGCGGATCAACAAGATTGGGTGGACCATTTGGAGTTGGCCGAATTTTGTTATAACAACTCGGAGCATTTGGCAACGGGGGCCACCCCATTTCAAATGGTGATGGGCAAGTCACCAATTGTGCCCACAACTTGGGTTGGACAACCCCCAAGTGATGCGAGTGAGGAAGTGCCCATGGTCACACAACTTGATGAAGAGAGGCGGTGCTTGTGGAAAAGGGCCAAGGCCAATCTTGAGAAGGCACATAAAAGGTACAAAGACTTTGTAGACAAGTCCCGACGAGAGGTGAATTTTGAAGAAGGGGATGAAGTGTGGTTGAACATCAAAAATTTCTGGTTGCCCGAAGGTTTGAGCCACAAGTTCTTCGGCCCATATGCGGGTCCATTCAAAGTGTTGGAAAAGAAATTTCCCAACACTTATAAACTAGAACTATCGAAAAATCTTAAGGTTCATCCGATATTTCATGTTTCGCTTTTGAAGCCGATCGCCCGTGATGCCTCAAGGCTCGATCGAGAGCACAATTCAAGGCCCCCTTCGGACTTGGTTCATAATGAACCGGAATTTGAAGTGGAGGCCGTGCTCAAGTCAAGGCAACTAAAGGGGCGAGAGCGGGAGTTCTTGGTCAACTGGAAAGGATACCATCCCATAGAGGCATCTTGGGTGAATGAATCCGACATGGAACATGCCCAAGAAGCCATAGAAGAATTTCACAATAGACCGGCAAAAAGGCAAAGGAAACATAGAGCGTGATGAGGACATCACCTTTCTTTTAGGGGGCGGAAAGTTACACAAATGTACCACATCAAGTTGTAAGTGAAATAAAGGCTAAGTTTTGAAACTTCCAAGAGATTGCATCACAAACATAATGGTATGTTAGAAAAGGGGCGGGTTATCAAGTGGCATGGACAAATGGAACTCTCTTGCGTAAGCCCAAATCAAAATCGGACTCCTACTTGGGGGCTAAAAGAAATTTTGGTCCCAAAAGAGGAGGCAAGCAGGGTGAGCTTGCGGGGACGTGCACATGCGAAAAGTGCATCCCAAAGGGTTGGTTGGTAGTGGCGGCCAACGCGGGAAGTCATGACCCCGTTCGTGTACTATAATCGCGTAGCTTGGGACTTAGGCTTTTGCAAAGCTTAAACGGTGCTTCTCGTACCTTGATAAGCATACCTTTAGGAAAGGCTTGATTATTGTGATCAAGGCGCAAGATTGGGAAAGGAGTCATGTTGAGTAATTGAAGTCAAGATTAGGCTTGGCTTGAGTTCCTCATGAGGGGAAGGTTGAAAGAATGGCCTCCTAAATGATGGCTTCGTCAATTAGGCTAGTTAGGCCTTTGACGAAGCAATGGAGGGTTTCTGTTGAGACACCCTTGGACTTGCTAAGAGAGTGTTGGAAGCTTGGGGACGCCTAAGTTAGCTTGAGGCAAGGTCCAGCCGCAAGGAGTCAGCATTTGATGGCCAAGGATCCAAAAGAAAGCAATTGCAATTGTTGAAAGAAAATCGAAGTTCAATGAGGACATTGACCTCTTCTTCTAGTGGGGGAGAGTGTCGCAACCCTAGCCTTGGGCTCGCAATCAAGGCAAAGTGTCGCAATCCTAGCTTTGGGCTTGCGACCAAGGCTAAGGGGGTTGCAAGGTTGCGGGCCAAGAGGAAGGAAGCCCGGGAGTCAAGGCAAAGGCATTGCAACAGTGCGAACCAAGAGGAAGGAAGCCCGAGAGTCAAGGCAAAGGCATTACAAGAGTGCGGGCCAAGAAAAAGCCCGGGAATTAAGGCAAGAGGAAGCCCAGGAGTCACATCACATACTCCCGGGATTGTTAGAAAGTGTGAGGGAGTGTGAAAGAGTGAACACTCACACTCCCAAGGCAACTCCCACTTTGGGAGATGGAGTCCCGGTGGACTCTCAAAACTTCAGAGAGCGATTGCAGAGGTCAAACCTCAATGGCTTATGGCGTTCTTTATATCATTGGAAAGCTCTTGGAGCGTAGATGTCTACAATGGGCTCGAATCGCTCATTTGGACATCTGAAACACAAGTTATGGCCAAAAGAAGGGCCAGGAGTCGAACTGCCAGTTTGACCCCCGACCACAAAAAGTCAGGAATCGACCTCTATTCGATGTCCAATTCAAAAGTGCGACACGGCGTTGGAAAGCTCTGGACGAGGGCTACAACTTTGCTTTAGATCGCATTGCGATCGAAAGTCTGCTCGCAAAGTTATGGGGCTCTAAAGTCCCGGGAGTCCCATTTGGCGCGATTTCGGGACTCCCATTCGGGAGTCCCGAGAAAAATTGCCATTTAGATGTGGGTTCCGTGGAGAATCACAGAGTATACTATAAGGGGGAGGGTGGTGGCTTCCCCCAAGTTTGGGCCGTGGTGAGTCTTGTGTGTCCGTGTTACCCGTGGCTCATCCTAGCACCAAGGGTGCTCCAACTTGGCACTAACCACTTTGTGTGGGTTGTGTGCAGGCCCGTGTGAGTGAGTGAAGCTTGTCAACTCTTCTTAGTCCCATCCCGGAGCTCCAACATGCCCCTCTACCCCTCAAAGTGTTGTGAGCTAGGGAGTGTGCTCCGACTCCTTCTTTTCCGCTGCTTTCTACTTGGGCTCACATTTGAACCCTTTAAGGAGTTAGGAGTGCGTCACCTTTGGAAAGGTCTTGAATTGTCAATGTCCAAAATGGCCTTGTATGAGCCATTTGGACATCTACAGCATAAGTTATGGTCGAAAGAAGGGCCGGGAGTCAAACTGGCAATTTGACTCCCGACCACTAAAAGTTAAGAATCGACCCGATGTCGGTGCGTGCAAGTGGAATGTGACACACCGTTGGAAAGATCTCAAGGAGAGCTACAACTTTGGTTGAGACCTCGTCCCGATCCGAGTTTGGGGCGAGGAGTTATGAACGTCCAAAGTCTTGGGAGTCCAAACCGGGACAGTTTCGGGACTCCACTTTGGGAGTCCCGGGAAAAAGAGTCATTTGGATGCAAGTCCCGCAAAGAGCTACAGAGAATACTATGTGGGGGACAGTGGTGGCTTCCCCTGAGTTCGGGCTATGGTGAGTCAAGTGAGTCCAAATTAGCCCATGGCTTGTCCCAACACCAAAAAGGTGCAGAATGAGTTCTAACCCATTTGTGGGTTGGATTTGGATGCAAGACCGTGTAATTGAGTAAACTTGTCCCTCTTCCTAGTCTATCCCGGAACTTTCAGCATGCCCCTCTCACCCCCCTTTAGTACTAAAAGTTGGGAACGTGCCCCGAGTCCCAGAAATTTCGCAACTTGAGTGAGTTAGCCCAACTTGGGGCTAATTTGGGACTTGGGAGTGCGTCAATAATCATCCATAAATGTGTCCTTACATGATAAAAAAGGACTAGGTAAAAAGGACAAAAAATGATGACATTGTGACAAGATTTTGGTACACCTTAAATAATTTACACCCACTAGTGATTCGAAAGTAGTCTTAAACTTCTTTCTAGGTGGTGAGGTAATAAGTTCAAGGCTTAACTTGTCCCTTGTGTAGGCGATTTTGTATGCATCTTTAGTCGATGAGACTGATGTGTTAATAAAAGCAATGCAATAGTTGAGCATGTCGATCTTCCTTCAAAAACTATTCCCTTGTAACAAGTTTAGGTGAAACCTATCGCTCTTGGTTGGATGCTGACATAGGCTGACGCACTCCCAAGTCCCGGGGTGAACCCACTTGAGGGTCCAACTATGTTGAGTTGCGGAAAAATGAGACTTGAGGGGCGCTCCCGACTTCCAGCACTAAAAAGGGGTACAGGGGCGTGCTAGAAGTCCCGGGATTAGACTAGGAAGATGGACTAGTAGATCAAGCACGATTTTACATCCAAAAAACCAACCACAAATGGGTTAGTTCACATTCGGGAACACCCTTGGGTGTTGGGACACGCCACGAGCACTTTGGACTACTTGACTCACCACGGCCCGGACTCGGGGGAAGCCACCACCTTCCCCCATATAGTATTCTCTGCGTCTCACCACAGAAGCTACATCCAAATGGCTCTTTTTCCCGAGACTCCCAAGTTGGAGTCCCGAAACTGTCCCGAGCTGGAGTCTTGGGACTTTGGACGGCCACAACTCCTCACCCCAAACTCGAATCGAGACAAGTCCTGAACTAAAGTTGTAGCTCTTGTCGAGAGCTTTCCAATGTCGTGTCGCACTCTTCAAGGCAACATCGAGAAGAGGTCGATTCCTGACTTTTAGTGGTCGGGAGTCAAACTGGCTTTCAAGAGCTTTCCATTGATATAAAAAACGCACCAAGGCGAGGAGATTTGACCCGTCAAATCGTCTTCTGAGTTTTCGGGAGTCCCGGAGGACTCCAAGTCTCCACTTTTGGGAGTGGGAGTTGCATTCTCCCACTTTGCCCAAAATGGGGTTGCAACACTCTCCCCCACTAGAAGAAAAGGTCAATGTCTTCATTGACACTTAGATTTTTTCCTTCGCACAATTGCAATTGCTTTCCATTTTGCATCCTTGGCCATTTTGCCGACTTTTGCGGCTTGGGCCTTGTCTCAAGCTAACTTAGGCGTCCCCAAGATTCCAACATTTTCCTGACCAGTCCAAGAGGGTCTTATAGAGAACCCTCTTCCAAGGCTTCGTCAAAAGAGGACTAAACTAGCCTAATTTGACAAAGCCCCTCATTTGGGAGGAACTTTTCATTCTTCCCCTCATGAAGAACTCAAGTCAAGTCTACTCTTGACCTAAGCTACTTGACATGACTCCTTTTCCTATCTCGCGCCTTGGTCACAACAACCAAGCCTTAACAAAAAGGTTTGCTTATCAAGGTACGAGAAGCAACACTTGGGTTTGCCAAACCCAGGTCCCAAACTACACTTAAAGTATGCGAGTGGGGTCATGACTTCTCGCGTTGGCCACACTACCAACCAACCCTTTGGAATGCACTTAAGGCATGTGCATGTCCCCGCAAGCTCACCTTGCTTGCCTCCTCTCTTGGGGCCAAGTTTCCTCAACCCCAAGGTAGGAGTTCGATTTTGATTTGAGCCTACGCGAAATAGTTCCATTTATCCCATGTCATTTGACAACTCTATTTGCCTTATACAAATTTTTCATGATACAATCTCTTGGAAGTTTTAAAGCCTTTATTTCACTTACACTTGATGTGGTATATTTTATGTGACACTCTGCCCCACTAAAAGAAAGGTGATGTCCTCATCACACTCTATGTCTTTTCTTCTTTGTCGGTTTAGTGTGGAACTCTTCTATGGCTTCTTGGGCATGTTCCATGTCTGATTCATTCACCCAAGAAGTTTTTATCGGGTGGTATCCTTTCCACTTAACTAGGTACTCCCGTTCTCATCCTCTAAGTTGCTTTGATTTGAGCATGGCCTCCACCTCAAACTCTGGTTCATTATGAACCAAGTCTGGTGGGGGCCTTAAGGTGTGCTCTCGATTAGGCCTTGAGGCATCACGGGCGACTGGCTTCAAGAAGGAAACATGAAATGTGGGATGAACTCTAAGGTTTTCCGGTAATTCTAACTTATAAGTGTTGGAAAGTTTCTTTTCCAACACTTTGAATGGACCCGCATATGGGCCCAAAAACTTATGATTTAAATTTTCTGGCAACCGGAAGTTCTTGATGTTCAACCACACCTCGTCTCCCACTTGAAATTTCACCTTTCGTCGGGACTTGTCCGCAAAATCCTTGTACCTCTTATGTGCCTTTTCTAAGTTGGTTTTTGCCAACTCCCAAAGGCGCCGCCTTTCTTCATCAAGTTGTGTGACCATTGGCACTTCCTCACTTGCATCACTTCGAGTTTGTCCTTGTGCTGCCCAAGTCATGGGCACAATTGGTGACTTGCCCGTCACCATTTGGAATGGGGTGGACCCAGTTGCGGAATGTGCCGAGTTGTTGTAACAAAACTTGACTAACTCCAAATGGTCCACCCAATCTTGTTGATCCGTCGCCACATAATTCCTTAAGAATTGTTGGATCACTAAGTTGACCCTTTCAGTTTGCCCATCGGTTTGGGGACGGAACGAAGTGCTCATCTTGAGTTCCGACCCCATTCGCTTCCACAAAGCCCGCCAAAACTTACTTGTAAACTTCGGGTCTCGATCCGACGCTATGTCTTTTGGAAGCCCATGATGCTTAAAAATGTGGGAGAAGAACAACCTTCCCGTCTCTTGAGCTGTGGCTTCATCTTTTGTGGAGATCAAGTGTGCCATTTTGTTAAATCAATCCACCACAACCATGATGGCATCAAACCCCTTGGAAGGGGGCAAACTTACCATGAAGTCCATTGACACATTTTCCCACGGCCCTTCGGGAATTGGTAAAGGTTGCAACAAACCCACTTGCTTTTTGTTGAGGGTTCGATTTTGTTGACAAGTTAAACAAGTCTTCACATACTCCTCCGCATCAAGCTTCAAGTTGGGCCAATAGTAGGACTTCTTTAGGAGTGTTGTGGTGCGCTTTGCACCACCATGGCCCGCAAGCGGTCCATCATGACATTCCTTCAAAAGTGTCTCCCTAATTTTTCCCTTCCAACACATAAAGTCGATTTTGCTTGTACCACAATCATCCATTTCGCAAATGGAAGTGGGACTTGGCTCCATTTTGGATGTTTTGCCTTGCTTCCTTGGCAAAAACATCCTGGCGGCTCGCTAGTCTAACTTCTTTTTGAAGTATCGACTTTCCCACATACACCATTCTAAGTTGGTGTTTCCAGCTCAAAGCATCGGGGACTATGTTCACCTTTCCCGGCTTGTGCCGGATGTCCACATTGAACAAGGCCAATGTGTCTTGCCACCTTACTTGTTTTGACGACAACTTGGGTTGAGTGGAAAAATATTTCAAGGTCACATTGTCGGTCCACACCATCACATCCTTGGAGCCTATGTAGTGGCCCTAAGTCTTGAGGCAATGTATGACCGCCCACATTTCCTTCTCGTGGGTTGGCCACCTTCTCTCCGTCTCACTCAACTTCTTGCTTTCAAAGGCCATTGGTCTTCCACCTTGCACTATGACACCCCCAATTGCAAAGTCGGAGGCGTCGGAATGGATTTCAAAGTCCCTGTCAAAGTTGAGCAACTTCAACACTGGTGCTTTCACCAAAATGCCCTTCAATGTTCCAAAGGCTTCGTCGCATGCTTCATCCCAATCATAAGTGACGGCGGACTTCTTCAAGAGGTTTGTCAAAGGGGTCGTTATCTTCACAAAGTTCTTGATGAACTTGCGGTAATAGGAGGCCAATCCTAAAAAGGATCTCAAAGCGGGAACCGACTTCGGCGACTCCCAATCCAAAATTGCCTTGACCTTGTGATCATCCATCATCAAACCTTCTTGAGTTATCCTATGTCCAAGGAAGTCCACTTCCGTCACCCCAAATTTGCACTTCTCAAGTTTGGCATACAACTTGTTTTCCCTTAGCCTTTGGAACACCTTGCGAAGGTGCCCTGCATGCTCCTCCAAGGAGCTATTATAGATCAAAATGTCGTCTATGTAAACAACCACAAAGTCATCAAGCCATTTGCGGAAAATGTCATTCATAAGAGTACAAAATGTGGCGGGTGCATTGGTGAGCCCAAAGGGCATCACCAAAAACTCAAATGAGCCATACCTTGTGCAACAAGCGATCTTTTCTTCGTCCCCTTCCGCGATCCTTATTTGGTAATACCCCGAACGTAGATCAATTCTACTAAAAACCTTGGCTCTCGAGAGACGATCAAATAAATCATCGATGCGAGGTAAAGGATACCGATTTTTCACCGTTGCTTTGTTGAGTGCTCTATAATCAACACACATCCTCAAAGTCCCATCCTTCTTGTGAACAAAAAGGACGAATGCCCCATACGGCGACTTGCTTGGTTTGATGTAACCTTTCACGAGGAGTTCTTCAAGTTGAACCTTGAGCTCTTTCAACTCCTCATGGTTCATTCTATATGGGGCCTTGGCGGGAGGTGCCACTCCCGACATCACTTCAATCGCATGATCAACTCGTCTTCTCGGGGGCAAGTCTTCGGGCAACTTTTTGGGCATCACATTCGGGAACTTTTCCAAAACTTGTTTTATGCACTTGGGAGAAGTCACCAACTTGGTGGCTTCCTTGGGCTCATATTCATCCAACACCCGCATGACACACATCATGCCAACGCCTCCCATGCATTCTTTTTCCTAAACTTTTCCTAACATAAAGTGGATGGTTGGACCATCCACACAAGGCAACTCGTGTGCCTTGACTCGCACAATCCCACTTTTAGATGGGATTCTAACTAACCTATTGTGCCCCTCTATGATCACATTATTTTGGGTGATGAACTCCATTCCCAAAATGCAATCCATTCCACCCAAGGTGGAAACCAACAAGTCCACCTTTCCTCTCCAATTTCCCAATTAGAGAAGGATTCCCTTTGCTTGTAAAGTAGTTGGATGGGAAACCCCATCCGCGAAGTGCACCTCAATGGGTGCCTTGAGCTCCTCCAAGTGAAGCTCCATCCTTTCGGCGCTTTCCAAAATTATGAAGTTGTGAGAAGCCCTTGTGTCCAAAAGACATAAAATATCCCGCTTAGCAATCTTCCCCTTCAAGAAGATAAGTCGATTGCATTCCGGTTGGGCATTGAGAGCGAGTACCTTAGAACTCCCTGTTTTGGACTTGGGACAATCTTTGGAGTAATGTCCTACTTCATTACAATTGAAGCATGTTCCTTTGGGCTTCATCCCAAAATCTCCCTTGGGTTGGCTCCCTTTGAAAGGAGCCCCCTTCTTCACAAAGCTTCCTTTTGGTTTGAACCCCGAGCCTTGGAATGGTTTGAACTTATCCTTGGTTGGGCTTCCTTGCCCCCGGTTCCATTCCCCCTCATGCTTTGGCTTTTTGTGAAGGAACTTGTTTTCCTTCTTGAACCCGGATTTGTCACTCCGCCCCACATCCGAGAACTTCTCCACTTTCGTGATGGCTTCGGATAATGAGGCGGGCCAACTCTCCTCAAGCTTTCGTTTGGCCCAAGTCGGAAACCCCATCACAAATTGGCACACACGATCCAACTTGTGCATGTGCCGGATCTCCAACATGAGTTCGGAATAAGCCCTCATGTATTGCCTCAAGTTCTCATTTGTGGCATTCACAAGGTCCCGAAGCTTGCACTTCGAGATGTAGTCGGAGTTCCTTGGAACAAATTCTGACTCAAGGCGTTCCTTAAGGAACTCCCACATGTAGCCATGGTCCTTCCCCTCCTCTTGTTTCACCGTCCACCACCAAGTGGCGGCATAACCTTTCAAGTAAGATTGAGCAAGCTCCACGGCGGAGTGCCGGCCAACCTTGGCGGCATGTAGATAGTCGTCCATTTCCGCAAGCCAAGCATCCACAACTTTTTGGTCTCGGGCACCATCAAAGTTCCCGGGCTTGGCCGGTTGAAACCTTTCACCCTTGGAGGTCCTCGTTTTGAGGGCCGCCATCAACTTGCCAAAGTCAAGCCTATTCATCTTGATGAGGACTTCAAGTTGCTCCGGGGTGAATAGGACCGAGCTCCGTTATTCCTCCTCACTCTCGGGTTCAACTTCGGGCTCATCTTGGTCCTCCCAGGAATTTGGTTCCTCCTCCCCAATTGATTCTGGCGGGGCTACTAGGTCTTCGACAGGTTCCTCAAACCTAGTCTCAGGAGCTTGCTTCCGGTTCTTCTTGGGTGCCATCCCAATGTCCCAAGGGTGGATCGAGAGCACCAAAGCTCTGATACCACGTGACGCACTCCCAAGTCCCAGGTTGAACCCACTTGAAAGTCCAACTATGTTGAGTTGCGAAAAGTTGGGACTTGAGGCGCGCTCCCGACTTCCAGCACTAAAGGGGGGTAGAGGGGCGTGCTAGAAGTCCCGGGATTAGACTAGGAAGATGGACTAAAAGATCAAGCTTGAATCTGCATCCAAAACCAACCACAAGAGGGTTAGTTAGCATTCGGGAACACCCTTGGGTGTTGGGACAAGCCACGGGCAACTTGGACTACTTGACTCACCACGGCCTGGACTCGGGGGAAGCCACCACCTTCCCCCATATAATATTCTTTACAGCTCTCCATCGAGGCTACATCCAAATGGCACTTTTTCCTAAGACTCCCAAGTTGGAGTCCCGAAACTGTCCCGGGTTGGAGTCTCGCAACTTTGGGAGCTCATAACTCCCGACTGAAGAGTCCAATGAAGACGAGGTTTGAAGCAAAGTTATAGCCTTGAATAGATCGGGACGAGTCCTAAACCAAAGTTGTAGCTCTGGTCGAGAGCTTTCCAACGCCATCTCGCACACTTGAATCGGACCTCGGGAAGAGGTCGATTCTTGACTTTTAATGGTCGGGAGTCAAACTAGCAATTTGACTCTCGGCCCTTCTTTTGCCCATAACTTAGGCTGCAAATGTCCAAATGGCTCATGGGAGGCCATTTTGGACATTTACTCTTCAAGACCTTTTCAATGACATAAAGAACGCACCAAGGCAAGGAGATTTGACCCCTCAAATCGTCTTCTGAGTTTTCGGGAGTCCCAGAGGACTCCAAGTCTCCCATTTTTGGGAGTGGGAGTTGCATTCTCCCATTTTGCCCAAAGTGGGGTTGCGACAAGTTGCACTTGTTGTTCATCTTGCTCTTGTGCATGTTCTTGAACAGGCTGATGTTTGACATGTTCTAATTATTTTCTAAGACTTCTAGTAACTACTTTTGACATTTTCTAAATTCCCTTATAACATTGTAACAAATATCCTAAATAGGTTTAGGATCTTTGTTACAATGTTACAAAGGCAATGTTTGTAATCTCATTTCTATTAACGTTCAATCCATAGCTCTGTATGAAGTTCCTTTTTAAAAATTTCAATTGGTTCCAATGTTTATGATGAAATTCAAAAAGTACCAAAATTATCCCCATTTGTGTTCCCCCAATCTTCCCAAGAATGTCCCAAAATAAATTTCAACATGTTTTTCCCATCATTGATTACAAATATTCTATAAAATTATTATTAATATTCCCACAATTTTCCTTTTAATTAGGCGGGCATTGTTATTTTGAACTACAAACACAAACAAAAGGTCTTCATGAATTACTTTTATATTCCTAATTCATACTAAAACTTACTTAGTTAGTGTAAGGTTCTTAAAAATATTTTTGATGAAAGGTTTTAGAAGGTCAAGGAATTATATAAATAAGAGCCCTTAAGGGCACCCACTCGGCAATGTAAGTTGTAGTTGATGTATTATATATTTTATGTCAAACTTAGCTTTGTATTATGCTTTGTTCAATCAATAAAGTTTACACACAAGTATAAAGTCAAAGTAACAATGTATAATGACGTTAAAACAAAACAAAAAATTGAAAATTGAACCTCTATACAATTTGGACCTCATCAAATCTCTTTGGAAATTTTCAAGGCAATCAATAATAACATATCCAAGTAACAAATATTGGACCAAACAAAGTGTATAATGTGAATGGGTTGAATTCAAATGATATCAAATTTTGTTTCCAATAATTATATATAGTTCAAACGAAATGTTTAAATGCACATGGTGAAAAAAAGTCATGACATTTGTTGAATATCATTGAAAATATTCAAATAATTTTCACAAGTTAGCAAATACCTCTTCTCATTGACCTTGAGTGTGTTACAACTTACCATACTCATAGTGAACACATGCATATAAAAACCTTTGAAGTAATATATCCTCAATCTCGTATGGAGTTAATTCCAAGGTTTAAAAATAGTCTTGGAAGTTGTAGGGTTGTTTTGTTACAAAACAACACAATTGTCATAGTTTCACACTTGAAAAGATCCCTTTCGATGATGAATTTTCTCAAGTGTTGTGTTTCATTATAAGACATCCTTTTCACAATGCTTTCAAAGCACCCTATCCAATTCATCAATAAAATAGGTCATATGAATTAAACCAAACGTAAAAATAAATGGAAAACTTATGAGTTATAATCAACAACATTTAATCTATTCATACTTATTAAATTTGGAAATAGATGAAATTTTAATTATGAGACTCATAAAAAAATGAAATATGATGGAAAGTTGTGTCTTTTGGGTCGATGCATGGTTGGGTGGACCAATTTGGGTGTCATGTAAGTCAATTCTACCTTGTGGTTACCATTGCAATGCCCATGCCACTTTATAGGTCTTAAAGTTTATTAAAATGGACTTGGTTTAAAAATCTTAACTTGAATTTACATGATGCACAAAATCATTTTACAAATTTTCTTAAATCATAAAAGCCATGGACTTTTGAATTCAAAACTCATGGACTGCACCTCTTATTACCATTTTTATGTGGATTATGCTACAGTCCATTGATTGATGGGGTGTGTGTTAGGGACTTGGAATTAATAAGATATCATATCAAAGAAATATAGGAAGAAAAAAAATAATGAGTTGAATTTTAAAACTATACTTATGGACTTTTGAATGGGCTAATCATGAGCATTTTTTCATAAGTCCATATCATATTGGAGAAAGAAATATTCTATGATTTTTTGCTTAAATTTTTTAAAAAGTAGAAGCTCTAGTTCACTTGAGAATGTGAGGTTCATTCCCTCACACTCTCCTACACTCCCAGGAGCATGAAATGTGATTCTCAGGTTTCATTCTTGGTTCGCACCTTTGCAAACCTTTGCCCCAGTCACGAGCCCAAGGTTAGGGTTATGACACCTAATGTGATAAGTTTGTGGAATGTAACTATTTGTGTCAATCATTTGTGAAAAACAAGACAACTATATGAACAACTATATGTGACCACTCATATATGACAACCATATGTAAAAAATGTGTCAATTATATCCAAAAACCATATGTTGAAAAATGTGATAATTGTAAGCAATAATTGTACTGAAATAGTGAATCATTATATGTGAAGATGTACATTTGACATCATATATGGCAAGCTTTAAATAAAATTATGAAAAAATAATGAAATTTTGATACATAAACAATACAATAATAAATTTTATGTTTACCATGTGAATTTTGTAAAGGAAAATTTTATAAAATTATATATATACATTAAACTTATAAATATACCAAAAAATCCTATATTTATGGGATTTTCCTTTAATATCAATTTTTTTCCCCTTTCGTTTTCATGGCAATCCTCTAATTCTAAATCTAGTACACCATTTGGTTCAAGTCATGAACTTGAATAATTTCTAATTGATTTGAATTTGGAACATCTAACAACAATGGTGTCGAAGGAAATTCAATCATCATTATATTTAAAATTTTGCTAAAATCCACCAATGAATGAAGTTAATGTCAAGAAGAATGTACTTTCAATGAGAAGAGGGAACACATCAAATTAATTTATTGCCCCTTATGACAATACAAAAATTGGTTCTCCTCTATATGCACATGAACTCCCAGCAATTGTCCTTGCTAAAAACTGAAATAGTTTACAATGCTGAAGTAATGTTTTTTCCACAATTTGACAAACATTACAATAATATTTTCCCTCATGTAATGTAAAAAATCTTGCAACTTACATTTAACACAAATTTGTTTAAATGAAGATACCAATGGACTAATAATGGATTGAGTACCAAAAACTTGCATAATCAAACAATTATCTTATAATATATATATTAACCACTAGAAGAAATCATGTCATATGCAGCCAACTATTTTGCAACTATGCAATTAATTGTTGTTTACAACTCAATCAGTCATGCTTGTAACTAAAAAATTGACACTACATCATTTTTGGGCTATATAATTTTATGTGCAACTAACACGTAACTAATGATATACAAAATGGACATGTATCATAAAACAATGGCCTAAGCTAGTAGCTAACTAGCTTAGTGGATTGCTACAATAATCATAATATTATTATATATATATATATATATATATATCCATATTAATAATTAATACTATTACTTATTAGCTATTATTACCTAATAGTTAGTACAACTAGTAGGTAGATTATGTTATTATAACAATTAACTACTAAATAGTAGATGCAATTAAGTTGCTACAACTAGGATGCAACTAAAATATTTATCCCATATTATTCGTCCTACTTTTCAAGTTTGTGAAATATGTAAGTAGGTGTATTAAAAGTAATAAAAAAAATTGGCATTTGGGATGAGGCCATAAAAGAAGTTCAACGATAAAGGCTAGACTCAAAATAAAATAAAATAATCCCAAATTACCTACCTAGCCTAGCTTAAGTAGGTGAGTAACTTGGTTTCAACTAATTATTTTGTGACACGTGGTTTAAATATAGTTATCTACCTTCCTAAGCTAGGTTAAGTAGGTAGGTAATTAAGCCTACCTATGTCTAGCTACCTATGCCTACCTACATACCTAATCTAAGCCATGTGTGCCACATATTGACATCCTATAATCGCCCCTAAATTAAATGATTTAATTAAATTATTGAATTTACAATGATTTTTTGTCATTGAAAACTAATTACAAAATGGGTTTTTTCACCCAATCAATACCTCTTCATCACACCAACACTTGAATTCATATTTGCCTCTTCATATCACATGAAGAAATGCGTTTGTCTCTTCGTGTCATGGGGGAATGTAGGGGATTTTTTTATTGGCCGTCGTATTGGCCATCCTCCCATTTACACCAATATCAATTTGGTACCCACTAACTCAAAGATGGAACGACTTCACCTATTCAATAGGTTGGAACAACTTTGTCATTTCAATCAATAACAATTTAATCAATCAGTTTTTATACCACATTTAGAAACTGTTGAACATAAAGCAACACCCATAGTCGTTTGACATGGAGTCATATCCACAAGTCACCTGGCCTATCAGATCAATATTTAATCCATGTGAAAGATCACAAGTTTCACATTATAGATCAGTTTCAAGAGGAAACCAAGGTGCTAGAACTATAACCTATTCATATTGTTAATAGGTAGGACACCCATTCAAGTGTTGTCCATTTGCTGATGATAGATTAAAGTAATTATTAAGGGAGGAGGTGATGAATACTCATCAACATGTTTTTCCAACCACTACAATAGTAGTACCCAATATGTCTGTATTAGGAAATCAAGCCATGAATCCTAGTATAGGCCATACAACAATATTTGTTAACTACAAATAACTTGGTTACAACCTGTTACACTAATTGTATTAGGTAAAACCAATATTTTACCTACTTCAACATACCTAATGTGTTACAATGTCATACCCCCTTTTTTGCCTTTAGATCTTAATTTGTATCCAACATATCCAACTAGAACAAAAGGACTTGATTCCTCAATCTTTAGGAATTATATAGGTTATGTATTTAAGAATGTGTACCCAATACCTGAACAAATTGTTTTACCACAAATATATACACCACACTTTGTTGGAAATTAGTTTCCTATAGTGGTTCAACCAGTGACCAACATGGACGGACAACTTGTTTAACAACCTATTACTACACCAGTTCCAACCATTGTACATGTTACTACTAGTTTACCAACTTATGTACCTTGAGGTTTTTCTCACCAACCATCGAATGGAGGACAACTTGGAGACTCACCTAAAGGAGATCCACCTAGAGGACCATTGTTTGATCTACTTGTTGGATCTTATGGATGGTCAGCACCTGATCCACGTAGGTTCATACCACCATGGTATCAGCTAAATCATCATTGTCGCGACCCCATTTTGGGCAAAGTGGGAGAATGCAACTCCCACTCCCAAAAGTGGAGACTTGGAGTCCTCCGGGACTCTCAAAAACTCAGAAGATGATTTGAGGGGTCAAATCTCCTTGCCTTGGTGCGTTTTTTATATCAATGGAAAGCTCTTGAAACATAGATGTCCAAAATGGCCTCAATTGCCCATTTGGATATCTGTAGCCCAAGTTATGGGCAAAAGAAGGGCCGGGAGTCAAACTGCCAGTTTGACTCCCGACCACTAAAAGTCAGGAATCGACCTTTTCTCGACGTCGCCTTGAAGAGTGCTACATGGCGTTGGAAAGCTTTCGACCAGAGCTACAACTTTGGTTTAGGACTCGTCCCGATCCGAGTTTGAGGCGAGGAGCTCTGGCCGTCCAAAGTCCCGGGACTCCAATCCGGGACAGTTTCGGGACTCCAACTTGGGAGTCCTGGGAAAAAGAGCCATTCAGATGTAGCCTCTGCGGTGAGACGCAGACAATACTATATGGGGGAAGGTGGTGGCTTCCCCCGAGTCTGGGCCGTGGTGAGTCAAGTAGTCCAAAGTGCCCGTGGTTTGTCCCAACACCCAAGGGTGTTCTCGAATGTGAACTAACCCATTTGTGGTTGGTTTTTTGGATGCAGATTCGTGCTTGATCTTCTAATCCATCTTCCTAGTCTAATCCTGGGACTTCTAGCACGCCCCTGTACCCCTCTTTAGTGCTAGAAGTCGGGAGCGCCCCTCAAGTCTCATTTTTCCACAACTCAACATAGTTGGACCCTCAAGTGGGTTCAACGCGGGACTTGGGAGTGTGTCACATGGTATCAGAGCATCCGGTACTCGATCCACCCTTGGGACATTGGGATGGCACCCAAGAAGAACCGTAAGCAAGCTTCCGAGACTAGGCCCAAGGAACCTGTCGAAGACCTAGTAGCCTCGCCGGAATCAATTGGGGAGGAGGAACCAAACTCCCGGGAGGACCAAGATGAGCCCGAAGTTGAACCCGAAAGTGAGGAGGAACAACGGAGCTCGGTTCTATTCACCCCGGAGCAACTTGAAGTCCTCCTCAAGATGAATAGGCCCGACTTCGATGAGTTGGTGGCGGCCCTCAAAACGAGGACCTCCAAGGGTGAAAAGTTTCAACCGACCAAGCCCGGGAACTTCGATGGTGCCCGAGACCGAAAAATTATGGATTCTTGGCTTGCGAAAATGGAAGATTACATACATGCCGCCAAGGTTGGCCGGCATTCCGCCGTGGAGCTTGCTCAATCCTACTTGAAAGGCTATGCCGCCACATGGTGGCAGACGGTGAGACAAGAGGAGGGGAAAAACCATGGCTACACTTGGGAGTTCTTCAAGGAACGTCTTGAGTCGGAGTTTGTTCCAAGGAATTCCGACTACATTTCGAGGTGCAAACTCCGTGACCTTGTGAATGCCACAAACGAGAACTTGAGGCAATATGTGAGGGCCTATTTCAAACTCATGTTAGAGGTTCGGCACATGCATCAGATGGATCGTGTGTGCCAATTTGTGATGGGGCTTCCAACTTGGGCCAAGCGGAAGTTTGAGGAGAGTTGGCCCGCCTCATTATCCGAGGCCGAAAGTGGAGAACTTCTCGGATGTGGGGTGTAGTGACAAATCCGGGTTCAAGAAGGACAACAAGTTCCTTCACAAGAAGCCGAGGCATGAGGGGGAATGGAACTGGGGGCAAGGTAACCCAACCAAGGAGAAGCCCAAACAATTCCAAGGCTCGGGGTTCAAACCAAAAGGGAGTTTTGTGAAGAAGGGGGCTCCTTTCAAAGGGAGCCAAACCAAGGGAGATCTTGGGGTGAAGCCCAAAGGAGCGTGCTTCAATTATAATGAAGTGGAGCATTACTCCAAAGATTATCCCAAGTCCAAAACGGGGAGCTCTAAGGTACTTGCTCTCAACGCCAATTTAGCCCAATCGGAATGCAATCGACTCATCTTCTTGAAGGGGAAGATTGCTAAACGGGATATTTTATATCTTTTGGACACAAGGGCTTCTCACAACTTCATAACTTTTGAAAGCGCCGAAAGGATGGAGCTCCACTTGGAGGAGCTCCAGGCACCCATTGAGGTGCATTTCGCGGATGGGGTTCCCCATCCAACTACTTTACAAGCAAAGGGAGTGCCTCTCCAATTGGGAAATTGGAGAGGAAAGGTGGACTTGTTGGTTTCCACCTTGGGTGGAATGGATTGCATTTTGGGAATGGAGTTCATCACCCAAAATAATGTGATCATAGAGG
>Ga0209611_10005738_pt1 | contig 20651 bp, 14 predicted proteins | sample S1TSphgellanicum_3_FD_187693 | JGI IMG/M metagenome (GOLD analysis project Ga0209611, IMG submission 187693) | Host-associated microbial communities from peat moss isolated from Minnesota, USA - S1T2_Fc - Sphagnum magellanicum MG (SPAdes) (version 2) | ecosystem: Host-associated > Plants > Peat...
ATTGGGTGCCACCTAGGATGCCACCTAGATTTTTATTTACCACTGACTTAACATCAAGTGTGAATGCACCATTAACTTCCTCATAACCGGCCCCCCAGGTGAGAGAGAGAGTCGAAGGTGGTTATTTTCGAGACTCCTGCCACTCCAAGGGAGTTAGCCCAGTGAACAGCCCAGGTTACCCACACACAGTAAAATTATGCTTTGTAAATCTCATTTTGTCTTTGTGTAACTGTCATAAAGGTAACTCTTGTCACTCCAAGGGAGTTAGCCCAGTGAATAGCGCAAGTTACCCACATACAGTAAAATTATGCTTTGTAAATCTCATTTTGTCCTGGTGTAACTGTCATAAAAATAATCGTCACAGACAAACACACTGACAGACGTAATGAATTAATATATAAGATTGAACATTTACAAGTATCATTTCTAACACCTAGAAATAAGAGATGTACAAAATTGGGAGGAAATAATATGGTCACATACCTTCAACACTGAGAATGGTTGGGACAGCACCAGGAGGTCCCTGCAGCAGATTTTGCCATCCTTCCCAATCAATATATTCCTCCAGCTCCATCCATAGCCTCTTTCGTCGTGGCCCAAAGGATCCAGAAATTGTATTGACATGGTACAAGACCTGTGGTAGGGTAGCCCGAATTATTGCCCCCTTTTTCCCTTTAAGCACTTTCCCCACACCCAGAAGATCAATCACCTTTGAATGATAAGCAAGAGAAGGTGAATCAACTCTTTGCTTCTTCTTATTGCAGACTCTCCCTGTGAAGTTTTCCAGGTCTGCAGCATTAAAACCCATTAAGGTTGGTTGTTGAGGCAAATCTCCTCTCAGTGCTACGTCATCCAGGGTGAATGCATATCCTAACATCATAAGCAATTGTAGGTTAGCAACAAGGTAACTGGACTGTTTTTAAACCTACATTTAAATGTCCCTCCCTCAATGCAGAAAGAGGTTGATCTGAAAGAATAAACACCTCAAAATGAGGACTGAAAGGTCCACTGACAGAGTTCTGGGACCCAACCCAGAGGATCAGATAACAAAGGCTTTTAAGAGAGACATTTGAGGTTGCTATAGGTTTTTGTTTCCGGTAACTCACACACAATGTTCCTTCTGGTTCCAACCTGCTGAAATAGACTGCAGCCCAACAAGATTTTGGTGAGATCTGAAAGCATCATGTGTTCAGCTTAAACATGGACAACCTTAGTGGACTCTCTTTTGCAGCAATGGTTGAACGACAGCTGAAATCTCAAAGAAAAACACAATTCCTGAACTACACTAGAAGAGAATTTACTACATAAGCAAGATGGAATTCCATTCAGAGGAGCCGTGCAAATATAATTTTTGATTCTTGGAAACTAGAAGGTAATAGCAAGAGAAACAGAAGGGAATCTCTGATGAGCAGAATTTTTTGAGATAATAGATTCGGCTATCCTTACTCTGCCAAAAACAAAACTTGAATGACCACTCCTTTCCAAATTCATCAAGAAAACTTATCCACGCACCAGCAGGCTCCACCAGAGGAGGAAAATGCTCCTGATGAATTGCAAATTTCATAAACTGAGCTAAGAAAGTCATACACCAAAAGTCCACTGTAGGCATGAATGCAGAACAGAGAGAAAAAGAGAGACTGAGCTGAAGTATATTTCAGTTCTGAGTTATGCAATTATTCAACAAAAGATGGAGGTCAATGGGCAGCTATACCAAGCTGGGACATAAGCAAAACATTTACCTCAACCTTCCGTTTGGGAAGGACAAAGTGCCCAGTTCTACAGCAGTCAGTTACACTTGCTACTTTCTAGAAAAGATATATCATAGTAGACCCAGATTTGCCAGAGTTGTCATGGATAGCAGGAACCAAGGTAGTAACAGACAAAATTCACAGGATTCAAGGGGAAGGGAAACAAGAGCACACCATGCAAAACATTAGTAAAATTTCATAATACATCCATTTGCAGATAGTACAATTCAAACCTAGACATTAGCAACGCAAATCTTCTTTGATTCCCAATAATTGAGCAGCAAAGAATATAAAATATTTATGTGTGAACGGATACAGATTGTCTGTGACTACATGGGGAAGAACAGTTGGTAACAAAACCAGATTGTCAGATCGCTCATTTTTAGTTGGCATTCAAACATGAGGCACATTTAGTATTCAGAATTCACAGATCTGATGACCAATAGGGAAGGCATGGGGTGTTAGGGGAATAGAAACACTCAAATTTCCCAACGAGCTGCGAGGTACTCTCCTGTCATCATATTATCTGCACAAAAACAAACACAGCAGTTGGAACATACCAGCTGTCCATTTGAACTCACGTAGTTCAGCATTTTCAAGTCTCTTGTCCTTTGGGTCACTGAGCTTCCAATCAGGAGGCCCTTTTATTTGTTGCTTTTCTGTCCTGCTTGCGCATTTTCCAAGGATGCATCCTACCATTTTGATCAAAGTGATCATTTCTTTGTTCAAGTTGAATAAATGTTTAATCTAACAATAGGTAAATAGATCATTTTTATCAAGTTCATCACTCATTCACGTTTTTTCACAAAATGTACATGTTCAATAATCAAAAAAAATTTGTTAATCAACTTAAACTTTTCAAAAACAATAAATTAAAATATTATAATTACATGGGATGCCAAGTATTGATAACATGATAACAATTAAATCAGTACTTGCCAAATTAATAAAATCAACAAAGATGAATAAAAAAATATGGGATAAAAACCCAAGGACATGGGAACATTCCCAAAATAAGGAGTTTAAAACATAGCCAGAAGTTAAGTCAAACCATGTATTTTGGTAATACCCCCACATTTGACACTATTTCCCACATAATTTTGACTTTTTGAAAAAAAAAGTGCAAACTGAAAAAATTGATGTTAGATAAAATGATGTATTCTTTATAATGAATTACAACCATTGAAAGGAATACAATTACCATTTACTGCTTTAGATGAATAAATTACAATTCCTATCAACTTGTTTGGCATCTCATGTGTGACTTCTTTACAATTAAAGCATTGGCTTGTGCATTTCTCTCATTCTCTTTCTTTATTTTCAAATTCCTTGCCTTATTTTCATCTTCACTAATAAATTTTATCACCTTACCTCTCATCCTAGTTCTCCTTCCATTTCCACTTCCACCTCCTTCAACCATGATGAAAAAACAAGTAATGAAAAAACAAATTTTAACAACAATATATTTAATGAAATAAAATCAAACACAAATTTCTTTTTAACCCTAACACTCAATTCACTAAAATCTCACATTCAATCAATGTACAATCAAAAAGAAAAAAACACATCAAGCTGAAAAAAAAAGAAAAAAGAAAACAACAAAGAGAATCACATAATTATTTTTAAAATTAATGAGAAATGAAATAAAATGTAAATTACAAAGATACCTATTAAAACCTTAAAACTTTATTAAAATCTCACCTTCAATTGTCATACTATTAACCCAATACAAAATGTAAAACCAGAAGAACAAGAAAGCAAGAAGATGGAATAAGAAAGAAAAGTTTACAAAATGAATGAAATGAAAAGCAAACACAAATATAACTCTTAAATCATAACACCCACTTGATTGAAATTTGAAAATACATCAACTTTTTAAAAAAAAACAAACTTGAAAGAAACCACATGAGCACTTTTTAAACCATAAATCTTATGTAACAACACTAATATTAAGCACTCATATGTTTTAAGTGAAGTGCATGGGTATTCATACAAAATTATAAAGATGTATGGATATTAATTTTGGCAATGTCAACCTTTTGTTCAAAGCACAATTGTTTTCTATTGCTTGATTTAATGAAAACCCAAAATTGAATGGGAAATAGTGTCCAGCATCCCCCTGCCATGGGCTTCACTCCATCACATCAAATTGGGAATTTTTTTCCCGTATAAGTTCAAGCAACCATTATATTGAACTAAGAATTTCTTTTCCCATACAAGTGCACACAACCATCATATTGAACTTGCAATTGCTTTTCCCACACAAGTGTGTGCAGCATCTATCTATGAAGCAAGGTAATTCAATGTTTGTTTTAGTTTGTACTGATGAGATCCCCCAAACCGGGATGCTTCAAATTGCGTTCTTGGTCTCTTTGGAAAGCTCTCAAGCAGGAGGGGTGCATCGGCTTGGTTTCATGGTGTTTGGACTTGCAGTGCAAAAGTTCTTGAATATTGAATGAATTTTTCACTGAAAATTAAATTAAATTGTAGCTGAAAATTTCGAAGGAATTGGAATGTCCCTTTGGTGTGGTGGAAAGATCTTGATAAGCAGGATTTAATGGAATTTATTTGGTAAGATTTGGATTCAGAATGTGGGAGATATTGATTTTTAAGTGATTTCTGCCCCTGAAAATTCAAATAAATTCCAAAAAGCCAGGTTTTGGAATGAAAAATTAGTAGAGAAGATGGCAACACTTGAAGGCTTACCATTCAATTCAAGCATGATTTCCTTTCATATTTGGCTGTTCAAAAGATCAATACATACATTGCAAAACAATGTTCACGTGTTGAGTTTCCCTATATTGTAATGGGTTTGCAATTGGGCCAATGGCACAGGCCATACTAGTCATATTGAATTGGGAATTCATTTTCCAATACAAATGCAAGTGCCCTAAAGTGTAGAATCATGGCCTTTCCCATGTAAGACAATCTTGCATGAGATTTGCCTGTAGAACAACTCCACCCTTTTTCTTCTCTTTCCAATTCCTTATCTTTTCTTTATTGAAACATTTCTTTCTTTCATATTGTGATTTTTAAAAAATTGAACATTTCAATCTAGTTATTCACTTTTGGTTTTTGTGAGAATATTTTTGTGATATCTTTTGTCAAATAAAAAAACTACCAAAATGGAAAATGATCATAACTACTATATATATTATTCAAAATTAAAAAATTACGTATCTAAAATGCAAGATCTTGAGCAAATACAAAAATAATAATTTCAAAAAATGTTAAATAAAGAAAATTTTGCAACAGGTGCCATCAAAGCCATTGATTTACAAGAGAAACATTTTTTAAACCATAAAAGAATTTCTCATTTCTTAATGAGAAAGGGGCTTCTCCTATGTACATAAAACATGGTGCTAACATTATCATGAACCTAAACATATACATGGTCCTTCCACACAGATTATTGAAAAATGGATGTTACAAGATCTTATGGATGTAAGATGAAATGTTCTTTTTAAAGAATATTTTTATGCAGTGTAAATGGAAATCGTCCATAGGAAGATGTAGAAAAGGGGTAATCTTCCTTTCCCTTTTCTAGGAAATTAAGCAAACTTTCATTATAAATGTGATATGAATCACAATTTTAGTCATCTTTCAGTATTGTTGGTTGTGTAATGACTTTGGTGGGATTTTGTTGTTTGTTAGGAAGACCCTTAAATCGATAAGATCCCCTTTTGATAGAGGAGGTCATTTTATGATTTTGGGTGGGTTTTTACATTTTGTAAAGGTTTGTTGGTTTTATAAACTCATTACCAATGTGCATCTCTTTTTTTGCTCAAGTGGTGGTCATTTATAAGTATGTTTAGTCAATTTCGGTAATATTCAAAGTAGGAAAGTAGAAAATCTTAAGCACCCTTTCATGTTGTAGGCAATTGTGGTGATTTTTGCTGTTTTTTGGTGATTTTTTTATACAAAAAAAAATTGGCAATTCTTTTTCAAAAAATAAAGAATTTAATTTGTGACAAAATATTTCTTTCTGAAAACAATTTTTACAACATGAACAAAATTTTCCAAAAAAAAAGTCAATGTTGCAAACATGAATTTTTAATGAATTTGCAACTTCAGAATACAATTATAATGTTCCAATTCAATATTGATATTAAAGAAATTTGTAAAGTGACCTTAGCTTTGGGCCTTGTCTTTACCCCCTACCTTCTATTTCAACCTTCAACCTTGCTATCCACAAAGTGAAGAAATTATAGTGAATCAAGCCTAGAACTCAATACCATATTATCTAATGCATGGGATTCAAAGTAATTATGACAATAATGAGGAGAACACTAACCAAAGCACTCTAAAAAAAGGAGGGGGTGAAACTTTGATTACACTAAATTTTGTGATAATCTCAATTTCATTCCTCATTTACATGCAATATATTTTTTATTGTTTAAAAAAATTCTTCCCTTAATGACCAAACTCAGAATACTGATGTTGTGTTTCCTTCATTTTACAATGATCTCTATAGTGTGGAGAAATATACAACTATCACTACCAATAGTACAAATATTGACATGTGAATTTTGTGTATTTAAAAAATAGTCATGTAAACCAGGAGTTGGTCAAAGGACCTGACTATCCTTGAAAGATGAAATTATAATTCAATTTTCACACTTGCAGGTATTCAAATAAACCCAATAACCCTAACCAGTGGTCCTGACTGCGAAGAATGCTCAACCCTTATAGATTATAACAAGGTTTTGAAAGCCTTTTTTGTGTGATTTATGCCCTGTGACTGGATGTAGTAGCTGTGAGTTATAGGGCTCAGCCACTTCCGTGCAAGTGGAAATAGAGCAGACGAGTTGCGGTTCTAACCAGGCTGCAGCCACCCACTGGGTGCTGGCAAGTCGCCCGAAAACCAGTTATGTAGCATCATCATCTCTGACAATATCATTTTGTCAGCAAGGCACTGAGAAAAAGAGAAATAGGAACCGGCAGATCTGGGATGGAAAGCACCTTAAGAAGTACGTGGTGCCTAAAGTGCAGGGACCCTATGCCCATCCTGCATTTCTTGCTGCTATAAAGAATAAATTAAAATTGGCCACTAAAACTCCAGTTGGAAAAGAATCGTACTGATTTTTAAGATATTTAATGACTTAGGCAGTTGAAAGTTGCAAAGCACTCCAAAGTTTTGTATGCTTCTTTGTGGAGCACCTTCCTGCACTGAAGGTGCTTTCATCAAGTGAAAAGTCCTGCGGCCATTACCATTCAAATGAAAAACTTTTCCTACTTTACGCTGGGGAAGGCCTGGTCCGGCCTGCACGCGCTGGCCGTCCCTGCCCTGTCAAATTAGGGAGGCCCTGCGGAGCAGGCCGTCCACTATATTAACTATTAGGCTTTACAGATACAGAATTCCAAAAAGGCCATGAAAGGAGTGGGCTTGGGATTGAGGTTTATAGTAGAATATTCTTTGTCCTGGGGTCCCAAGACTATTGGCTTGGGCTCAGGGGCAAACCCCATAAGATTCCCTTGGACATGGGGCTAGACATCTTACAAATTATGTTAATGTCATGTCTTACACCCAGCATGGTTTTGTCCTGGGCCTTTGGTAACCTGGGGTCAATGGGAACAAATATTGGGAATGAACATATGATTTTATTCCATATTTATACATGTATGAAATAATACATCCACAATGGTCATCCATTAAGGCATGGTAACATTATGAAATTTGATTATGGGTTGCAACATGCAACAACAAAGTTTTTGGCCTAGAATCTTGTCGCACATGTTCCATACCCCCTCTTATCCTATTGGGTTGGGGGGGGGGAGATTGCCACATCCAACCCCCTAGGTACCTTGAAAACATTTTGTCCCAACCCCATGACACCCCATGACCCCAAGCCACTATGTGCCAAAGAGGCCATGAAATGAGTGGCTTGGGCTTGGGGTTTTAAATAGAATATTCCTTGTCCTAAGGTCCCAGGACAGACAATATTGGCTTGGGCTTGGGGGCAAACCCCATATAATTCCCTTGGACAGTGGCCTTGGATATCTTGCAAACCTTGCTAATGTCATGTCCTACACCTTGCATGGTTTTGTCTTGGGCCTTTAGTAGCTTAAGGCCAATGACAATGAGTATTGGGAATGGGCATCTAATTGACCTCAGGTTGCCAAAGGCCCAGGACAAAACCATGCAAGGTGTAAGACATGACATTAACATAATTTGTAAGATGTCTAGCCCCATGTCCAAGGGAATCTTATTGGGTTTGCCCTCGAGCCCAAACCAATATTCCCTAACCAATATTCCCTATCTTGGGACCCCAAGACAAAGAATATTCTACTCTAAACCTCAAGCCCAAGCCCAATCCTTTGATGGCCAAATAAGAGGCTTAAAATGTGGCAATAGCTCAGTTCAACCTTGCAATTTGGGAATCTCCTCCACTTTTTATTCATGCTAAAGCATAAGGAGAGTGTTATCACACATTGTAATACAACTAGGGAAGTAGATCACAAGGTGTGGGAAGGGGGATCGATAGCCATGAAATTTCTTCCATTCCAAACCAATGATCTCTTTTCATCTTAAGTAGTAGGCATAACATCCTTCATCTTTTTTAGGATATTCACAATTTAAGATGTCCTCCACGTCCGGTAGGCAATTTCTTGGAATGCTTTGTGGTCAAGATTTAAATATTCAAATGTGTCTTGTATAATTGTAGTGATGATAAATTGATATCAATATTGATATGTATGGGTCACCATATCAGCTAACACCAATACTTTGCATATTTATATTGGCTTGATATGGTAGTTACAAACACACTAGGTGATATCCCACTTGTAAAGGAAATATTTAGGCGTGTCGGCAAAGAGTAGAAATATTAGACAGATTTAACCGAGTTTTTTTTGGGAAATGTCAAACCATATCATGTTGAAATCCACTGGGACAATACGACAAATAGATAGTGGTAATAGATAGTAAGTTCACTATGTTGACATGATGGACAGATAGGTTAACTACCTACCAATATGATGCAAAATGATTATAACCATCTCTTGTAACTACTAGAGGGCATATCAGTATAGTGGTAAAGCTATCATAGGAGACTTAGGGAGAATATGATGGGGATTATTGTGAACAATAATGGTATTATCTCTAAGTGAAAGATTACTATCTGAAGGAAGCTTGGCATGTATATTTTATGCTTTATGGAAGCTTGCGTAGTTTCCTAATTGTTGTTGATAGTTTTGATTCAATAATGGCATAATGATAAAATGTAATTCTTCAACATTAATAAGAAGTTCTCCGACAATAATTCAAATGTCCTAGTTAATATAGTAGAGTATGATGGTTGTTAAAAGAGGGAACTATGAATGGTTCAAAGAAACTATAATAATTAATGAAAGGAAAGAAAGATTAAGAATTCACAATAGATATGGTTGGAATTTCCTAGATTACTTGTATACACCAAAAACAAATCCGGAACTCGATAAATGGGGAACATTTGTTGAAAAATTTGAAGCATTACTTGATAATGTTCAAGAATTGATAATCAAGAAACTACATGGGGGAACAGAAATGTGGTGTATAAAATTACAAGCATTAATAATTGATATTACATAATTAACAAAGCATCAGAGATGGCTACCAATAATAATGTGCTTACTGACATTAATTCCAATTTAAAACGTTGGTGCAACCTATCATATTATTAAATTTCATTACAGACAAAAATTTACAAAACCAAATATTAATGTTTTGGTAGAAAAATGGATACCATGTGATCTGTTATGGACACCTATATTTTTAGGATCTATTACAATGAGATTGAAAGGAAATGAGGAGTACTGTCCAAAAAATTTGAGTCAAAAGAGTTTTGGTCCATAATGATGATTCTAGATTCATATGAGAAAAATTGAGAAAAAGAAAGAAAACATGTCAATAGCAAAAGAGTAGAAATTTTTAGGAATCTATGATGAATAAAAGTAGAAAAATTAAAAAACGAGAATAGACTAAGAGAATGGAGAAAGCAGAATTATGAGAAAGCAAAAAAATAGTTGTTCAAGTAGAAAAGTCAAAAGAAATAGCTACTCAAACAAAGAAATCTTCTAAATGGAAGGGGTTGAAGACTATTTTTAATCCTTTTACTAGTAATTTAATACTTGATCTTGTTGAAGAAGAAATAAAAGTGACGGTAGTGCAAACAATGGTTGAAGAAACAAATTAGTGAATACATTAAGCAATCTACCCAAACTGGAACACCAAACGAAATGCAAAAAGAAGGTGATGAAGGGAATGTTGATGCATTGTTGAGAATTTTCAAGGCTACAGTTAATGTTTTCAAAAATTTTGATTGGGTGACAAAAGAAGGATGGTTACATATACCAAGAAAACGGTCAGAAAATGATGCAACAAAAGAAGCCAACAATAACAACATTGTTAATGAAGTTTCTAAAAGAAAATTATTCAAATTATTTCTCCAAAGCCCTAAACACGTCAAGATTAATATTCTTCTGAAGTTGCCACCGACTACTATTACATCAATAATGAACGTTCCACCCATCACGGTGGTATCCCTTGTAAATGAGTTGTGAATACAATTACCTAAATATCATGATAATGGAGATCCAATTTTACACATATGATAGTTGATGAAGGTATGTGTAACTAATGGAGAAGATACAAATCGCCACAAACTATAATATTTTCCAAATTCTTTGAAGGGAAGAACTGTCGATTGGTTTGGAAGATATGAGATTGCTCAACCAATAGCAACATGGGCATAGGTTCAATGTGCTTTTATAACTTAATTTAGTGAAATAAGAAGGGCAAACAACTACTACTTTATGATATGCAAAACAAAAGAAGTATGAATCAGTGGAAGACTATTATGATCGATTCCTCCGATTGTGTGTGGTAATTCCTCAACAACCAAACGATATTTACTTGAGAAAAGCCTTTAGAGAATGGCTACGATTTAAAGTGAAAATGGTTATCATTAGTATGCCAAGAAGAACATTAGCAAAAATGGTTAAATTTATAATTTTGGTAGAAGAATAACTACCTGTGAAATAGAAGAATATGGCAAAATATTGTCCAAATAATTATGATAGTGACAAATTTGAAGACATTGATGATGAAGTTAATTGTTATGAAAAAAAAACTGAAAAGAAATCTAAAAAAGTGAGTATTGACACAATAAGGGAAAGTGTGTATTGTCAAAATTATTTTAATGAATTCAATTTTTGTTGAATCTGCAAGGTTAGTGATCACAATACGAATCAGTGTCGTAGTAAAGTGATGAATGGGAGTTGCCTTTTGAGAAAAATTGTACAAATGCATGTAGTACAAGCAGAAATACCAATTGTACAAAAGAAATAACAATTGTCAAATTATAATGTAAATGCAATTAAACAATGATGAAATAATTTAATCTCAAAATTTGAAATTATTTTAACAAATCTATCACCAAACATGAACCCCTTTACACAAATCAACCCATATTTTCCTTGTTATTTGACCAAATTTAATTTTTTTTGTATCCTAAAAATGTTAAATAGAAGGCTACAAAATTTGTTTTAACAATAAAAAAAAGAGCAATGTGTAAGAAGTTGACTTCCTTTAAAATCTTATGTGTATGGTGGTAGGCCTATTTACTTTAATTGACATTAAGTTATATTTTTGGATTTTGGGATTAAGTTTTTTTTGTCATTGTTTTGTTCCATTTGGACTTGAAAGAGGGTTTTAAAATATTTAGTTGATACACCCATAGGTTTTTAGATCATTCAAAAAAGACTAAAAATTAGAAAGTTATGGGGTTTGAAACTAAAAAAGGTTTTAAGTTTTTTCTTCAAAAATTTGAGACAAAATATCAATTAAATTATAACTACAATTTTTACTACATGGTCTTTAGGCTTCACTAAACTAAAGCAAACCATCTGAGGTTAATTAAATGTCTAATATCAACTAGAATGCAATTTTAATGCACCATAAGTTTACTTGCAATTGTTTTTCAAAGCATTTGAAACAAAATATTATTGTTTCAAATGTTGAGATAATTTTGTTATTGTTGTTACATTGCATTTAAAGGACAAAAATGTCTTGTATATCCTTAATCATAGGTTTTTAAATCATTTAAAATGATTTAAAAATGAGAAAGATATGGGGTTTGAAAATAAAAAGGGTTAGAAGTTTTTCTTCAAAACGATTGAGACAAAATATCACAAATGTCCTCTTTCTCTTCATGATTTTTTCCTTGATCGTTTACTTTTGGTGTTTAAAGAAAATTTGTAATCCTTCAATTTGCACTTTTAATGACATAAATATTGTTAAATTTGGTTAAAAAATGAAGAAAATATTAAAATTTGCAGTGGTTCTTAGGCTTGTGTTCAATGTTGGGTGTATTTAGGTATTAAATATCCAATTACTAACTAGATTAAAACAACAACTACCTATAATAATTAACTAGTATAGTCTACCTACTAATTATTGTAGATAATATTAATTAATAGGGAATAATCTTCATAAAAAGATCTAATTTATTGTAATGAAATTCATAAAAAAATAGATCTTTAATAATATTAATTATTTATAGATTGCATTAACCATAAAGATTGGAACAAATACATACATTAGTTTAATATTATTTTCAAATGTTAAATTGTAATTAATTTAAAGCTAGGCTAGTTTTATTTTTATAATTATAATCATTTATAATATTATAATATGATCTTAATTAGGCAAATAATCAATAATTAATTCCTATTGATTAATTTAACATACATGGTGCTTAAGTTTGGTTAAACGAGGGCTAACCATCTAAGGTTAATTAAATGCTTAATGTCACATTTAAAGTACACTTAAGGCTAAGCCATGAAGCACTTAGGTTAGACTTAATTAGACCATGCCTAAACCTTTGGTGCATGCCATGTGTGTAAATACTTAGTATTTTAAAAAATAATCATGTAATAATTAATTAATTCACAAATCAAATTAATCAATATTTTTAATGTATTTAATTATTTGGTAATTACTTGTAAAATAATATAATTATTTATTTATTAAACATTTAAAAATATTATTTTTACTTTAAAAATAAACCTTTTAAAATTCTAGTGATCAACTAATTAAATAAAAAATAATTAATTTTTTAATTGATTATTAAAAAAATAAACTAGTTGGTAATTCTTGATATTAATTATACATTATTAAAATTCTAACTTATTAAATTAATTTGTAGATAATAAATCAAATTTAATGAATCATTAATATTAATTAAATAATTTAACGCATGAATAGTTAATTATTCTAATAAAAAAATAATTTATTAATATTTATTAATTCTTTACCATAATTATATAGTTGGAGTAATCCAACTTATAAACGAGATGAGGTCAAATTTTTAATGGCCAACTTTCCACATATGTTAGTGAATGGCAATGAACCATTTGTTTTCCCATCACAAGTCCAACAAGTTTTTTTTATTTCGAGTGATTCTTCTAACCCATGGTGGAAGGTTATATTACATAAGGAGCCATGGAGCAAGCGCGTTCCTAGACACCGATGGGGAGTACATTAGCACAAATGAATATGGAAATGTATTGGATGCATGAAGGGCAATGCCAAATGCACTAATCACTCCAAGTAATGTTGGTGTAATATTCCTCTTTAGGGAGGAGTCATTATCACTCAATGAATCAAGGCAACTTAGCCTTGAAAAACAATCCCAAGGAAAAAATTATAAGAGGTAGATGTTTGTTTCAATAAGCAAGGATATGTCAATTTAATGTTCCACACTTTTTAACCACTCCAATACCATGCCCAATGACTTTAGATGAAAATGTTTATGTTCTCCCACTTTTGATGTTCTATCACATCTAGACACCATGAAATAGAAAAAATTCTAACAAACTTATGGTTTCTAGTGGCAAGGTGTAGTGTAATGAAAGTTATTGGGTGTAATCATAATCAAACAAGCCAAAAAAACACTTTGGGCGACCACTAAAACTTTATAAAAATTGTAATTTTGTTAGATATATTTTTGTGGTGCAACTTTAATGCCATGTTAATCATATAATTAATGTTAAATGACTAATATGAATGTTGAAGAATTCAAAATAAAAATTCAAAAAAAAATATTTTGGGTTTTGGATTTAATAAAAGACCTCTGAACTTAAATAACCATTGCATCAAAAGGAGTCAATTTTGTAAACTACTAAGTTAAAGACTCTTTTTATAAAGGAGTTTTGATGAGAAAAAAATTGAGATGATGTTAATTGATTATCCACATTCAAAAAACATTCACAATTTGAAAGTTGTGAAATTTTAAATTTTAAAAAATAAAAAATTTATTGAACAAAATTTTTAAAATTTAAAATGTTTTTTACCACATGTAAATGAGGTGTAATGTACATGACATCTAAAACAAAGTTGTAGTTTACGAAAAAAAATAAATTAAATAATTAACATATTTTCATACAATTTGAAATTAAGATAATTTTTCAAAACAAAACGCATAATTTGGTAAAATCTATACACTTAAAAAAAAAATTTAGTTATTCATGAAAAGTTAATACAAAAAATGTGATGTATTGAAAAAATTATATGTATGTTTAGTAACATATTTAAAAAGATTTCATCCCAAAAATCCTTTCTATGAACAAGTGAAAATGACCACAAAAAGGATTGTAGTCCTTGAGTCCTTTGTCACCATTGGTTCATTTGATTGTGATCACACCCTATTGATTTCAAAATTAAGGGGTTTTGAAATTACCAAAATTGAAAATTAATCACAACAAAGTTGTAAAAAACTCGCAATTAAGTTGAACCTAAAGTCAAATCAAAGTTGAACTATAGTGGAAAACACATACATTATTTTCATCCATTAAATTTTCCAACATTCATCCGTCCATAAACAACACTAACCAAGATAGTGAAATAGTCAACATGATAGAGCCTGACAAATTTTGAAATTGGATCTTTCCATTATAGTTTGACTATGAATTTATTAATTAAAAATCAAATCAATGGTCAATTGATAGTGATGGTCAATGCCATACATTTACTAACCTAGTCGAAAAGTTGACTAAGTTGAGGTGTGAAATCGGCCACATGAATTTTTTTGAAATAAATATAATTACACAATCAAGGGTAAGTTGAGCCTAACATGTAGTCAAAAATTTGTTGGTTAGAAAATGACCTTTTTCTCCTAGTGAAAACTACAACCACCAAATTCAGAAGGTAATGCTTCAAGTTTGCATACACAATTCATTTTTACAAAAATACAAACAAAACTTAGATAATATGTTTGTTGTAGAATGGGCAATTGAAAAGGAACTTACAAGACAACAACATTCATTGTAGCTTGATCATTTGCAATAGTCAAAGAAACAAAAGATAAATTTCACTATAATTTCAAAGATGGAATGTGAGCTTACCCTCTTGGATACAAAGGTGTGAACTTGGGTTGGACAACAAATCTTCATAAATAGGCCCAACAACAAGCTAGGGCTCAAATGCAAAAAAGGGGAGCAATTGTAACATCTTTGCAACAACCTGGTGAAACAAACAACTAAAAGGAGTAAGCTCGAGGAGTAGGGCTTGGTGCTCAGTGAATTAGGACAAGATAATAAAGAATGGGAGATAAGCTTAAAACTAATGCAATAATAAACACAACCATGGCAAGAAGGTTGAATAAAAGTCATAGGAACAACAACTTAGTGGTTTGACCACCAATAGGAATTCCATAGTTCCAAGTTCAAAAGCACTAGGTGAAGACCACCACCAACATAATAGCAAAAAGGGTGGGGTCGATTTACCAGGCGTGGCACCAAGGGAGAGGAGCGACACCAAGGGAGGCTCAAAAACATGACAAAAACCACCAAGAAATTCAAGGCCAACAGAAGAAGACCATTACCAACACAAATAGAAAAGGAGGGGGGTTTCGATTCATTAAAAATGACACCAAGGGAGGTTGAAGAACACGAGGAAAAGCACCAAAAAGCTCAAAACCACTAGGAAGAAAACCATTAGCACACAACCACAAAGTGCGCTAACACTTGTAACAACAAAACACTTAAAGTTAACTATAATCTTCAAAAAACGTAGAGTTAGACTGGAATTTCACAAAAATTGGGAGAAAAACATGCTTAGAACATGTGTCTAATAGCAAAGGAAACCAAGAGAAAGGAATTGAATGAGATATTCCTCCCGCCTAAACACCAATGGAAGCAAGAAATGAGAAGGAAAGAGTTTCTTCTTGCCTAAAGAGTAATGAAAGTAGGAGACAAGAGGGAAAGAAAGAAGTTGAACAAGAGATGAGAGGGAGAGGGAAAAAGTTTCCTCTCGCCTAGAGAGCAATGACAATAGGAGACAAGAGGGAAAAAAAGAAGCTGAACAAGAGATGAAAGGGAGAGAGAGGAGTCGAGCCTGACCAGGAACGGAAGCATGTAACGAGGAAGGAATGGGAAAAGAGAAGAGAGGCCCAAGGGAAAGGGATTAGGGTCAATGCCACACGGGAGAGCAATCGAATTTTAGCGTTTAGCATTCAATTAAGGTATTGATAACCAAACATTTTGTGGCCCACTTTTGAATGTTAATTTCAACCATTGAATAAAGGTGTCTGTCCTTTCAAAGGATGCTAAATAGTTTGAAGATGAAAATGTTTGGTGATGGCATGTATTAATAACATGTGTCAAATGTTGTATGTGCATTTACTAGGTTTGCATTGCTTGAAGATAGGTCCAAAAGTTGTTTGGTAAAAATTGCTTTGAAAGCACTAAGGCTAAGAGCTACCAAAAGCCATATCTTTTGCATATGTGCACCAAATCGAGTGATTTAAAGGGCAGTAGGTGCGATGATCTCTTCTACAATCCATCTTTAGACCCTAGAAGCAACCAAGGTGTGGTTCGATCACATAGTTCATCTCACTTTTTAAGTGTTCTATGACCGGCCTCTCTACCCTAATTATATTGATTTCAGAAGTTTAAGGGAAAAATAAATAAATATTCACAGATAAAAATTGTGAAGTGAAATAGAAAATCTTAAAATGTTCTGGAATATTCTACTTTTCAACATGAAATCTTGAAGGCACAATAATTATTCAACACTGAAACCACTGTATTTCAAGTGAGAACATTTTCCTTCACTGTAATTGGTGTCAGACTTATCTCATATATGAGCTGGATTCACCCTTCACTTCACAGGGCCCAGGAAATGTAGGCATCCTCACTGCCAAAATACTACATCCAGAAGTGGTATTGCAGGCTAATACAAAGCCTTTAAATGTTAAAGGTGAAATATATGTATTATCCCTACCCCAAGGTATAGAGGGGGTTCAACACCAGTTCAGGATCATCATCAACCTCTAAGACTCCACAAATCAGAGTGCACAAGTGCATTGATAAATTGTCACTCTGGAGTGTTAACACGCACAATCACTTTTTGACTTTCCCAAAAGCAATCACTTTTTGGCTTTTTCAAAAAGCTTTTCACCTCTGGTAGGCTCTTTAAAACGTCCTTCTCATTGCGTAGATTTAGTCTCCAGTCCACAAAAGTCTTCTCAACACGCATAAGTCATGTCATGAAAAACATATCTCTAGCGACCAAGATCGTGCAAGTAACTCAGAGGCCATTAATCATTTTCAGCGCCCAAAGTGAATCTACAGGCATCACCAGACCATGCGTTGGAAGCACCATATCAGGCAGTTCTTTGATGAGCAAACCCAAACTTGAGTTCACATTGGGTTTCACTTAAATACATACCCTACCCTAGCTCAGTTTCGCTATTGAATAATTTTCTCACATTTTTGAAATGAAAGTTTATGAAAATATGAAAGTTAGGTTTCAAAATCCTCTATAATTATCACAGCCTATCATCGGAATAATTTCACTATACATATGACAATATCACTGTAGACTATTGTACATCATGAAAACATAAAAAATGAACTGATTTCTTGAAGAAAATAAAATTATTCCTATTGTCAATGTGGAATCTAACCCTAGGCTATGGAGCTAATGAAGATAATAGGTAATTACAAACTAAGTACATGCATGTACATGATTCTTGTACACTGTAACTCATGTTTGGTGTTAAATAATTCTTGAAAGGATGAGTTGGAAATTTAAAGTCTTAAATTGATATTGTAAAATTTCTCAAGAATTAAATTATAAAAATTTGATGGAGTTGAATTTCAAACTTGTTAAGGACTTGATTTTAATTATATATTGAAAAAATTTCTTTCATATTATGTGAAAATATTGAATTATGAACTTTTTCTTACAATAAAAAAAAATTTATTTTTCAAAAGTCAATAGCATGTTGAAAAGAACATTCGTGCTAAGATTTTTCACACTTCCCTTCTTGTATAATTTTGGCAAGTGTCAATTGTTCAATGGAATAAAAACTTTAAGACTAGTACCCATATGCTTTTGTCACAATATGACATAGTGTAAAAAACATTTTCCGAAACCCTAAACCCTAAGTGAACTTCTTAGGAATGTTTTTTCTTACCAATTTTGGTCCCTTCTAACTCACGTTGACCCAAATCTTTAAAAACATATATATTTATATTCCTAAGGGTAAGATATCTCAACACATTTACCCCCTCATTAACACTAACTTACAAAACAACACTCGCCAACTCATTTTTGGAGTTACTTTATACTTTTTATGTGAATGAGATAAAATTAAAATTTATTTATTTTATTAATTTATTCCCTTCATCACCTTGGTGTAAATCTAACTTTAAGTGGCCATAATTTCTTTCCAACTCTTAAGGAGTAGGCATTCAGGATCATTTTCTATTTGTATGAGACATTGAGGAACATAAAGATGCCCTCCATGCCTTCCAAATACCATACCTACAAGTAATAATTGACAGACTTTGCTGCAATAATTAAGTTTTTGAAAAAAATGGGTTCTGACAGCTCCAATCCAAATATTTCCGAACTTCAACAGCACTTAATAAGGATGTTAACTCCCATAATGTACGCATTTTGGAGATATTGGGGATATCCCAATGTTTTCAACAATTTCAGAACAGGTCTCAGAAAATTTGGCAAAGTGAGGTCAAGTGTTTTTCTTTCTTTTCTGACTCAGCCTTTTGAGAAAGGAGGCTCTGGAACATGATTTGCTCCTGTGCCCTTTTGCAACTCACTCTGGGTTCTGCTCTTTTGACTCCAACTTGGGTCCTCTCTCTTTGTTTCCTCTTTTCTCCCTTGCTGGGTGCTTTGATTCAGCTAATGAAGTTTGCCAGGGTTTCATCATTTTGAGAACTAATTGAAAACTAATTAGCAGCAAACCTCTATAATCGGTAAGGTACCCAAGCCACTTGTGCATACGTAATTGCTGACCAAAATTCAGAATCCTAGTGTTACAAGAATAAGTTATGTGCAAATTGTCTTCACACGAGATATGACTATCAACAAGCACGTGCTTATGTTGTGGAAGGGTCCAATAATGGAGGGAATCAGGACCAATGATTTTTTATATTCAATTTTGTGTTGTAGCCAAAGTGGTGATGGTCCACAAGAAGGTTTAGCCAAATTTGACTACAAGTTAAATATTGAAGTAAAATTAGTAAAACATTCTTCTATAATTTTTGGCTGCCCTGCTTGAACCATGCATAGAAACCTAGTGATTTTTCTTAAAGTTTGGTCGAATTCTGGCCATTGAGAACCACAAAAATACATGATTTTAACACTTTTAATTTTTAATACATAGATTTTGGCTATATATAGCCAGCCAAAAAAAGGCTGGGGATGAACACACTCAATCAGATTTTTTTGGGTCAAATTTTGTGTTTACATAACCAAACTGGCAACCATCCACAGGAAGATTTAGCCAAATTTGGCTGTGAGCTAAATATGAAAGTAAGATTTTATAACATCCCTCTATTTTTTGGCTAAACCAACTTGAATCATATATAGAAACCTATTGATTTTTTCTTCGATTTCAGTCGAATTGGCTATTGAAATTCTCCAAAGCATATGATTTTAGCACTTATAATGTTCTATATATCTCTTTTTGGCTATATATAGCAAGCCCAAAAAAGGCTGGAAGGGACACGGTCAATTGTATAAATGCAGGCGCAATGCGACTCCCTTCTTCATATTCACACAGTTCTGCACTTCTGAGTTTCTACTAGTTTTGCTTGGACCGGACGACTGGACCTCAGTGCCCATGAAATTTTTCCACTGAAGTTTTGTGACTGTAACACTCTTTTAGAGGTTCTTGTGCAGCGCAGAGGGATTTGGTAGGTAGCGTAGGCTCATTGTCTGGGTCTATTCAGGAAGTTTGTGGAATGTTTTTGGTTAAAGCTCAATTTTAGCTCTGCTGGTCCTAGCTCCAGACAGTTTAATGGCGGTTTCTTCCAAAGGCGTTATCAGTGTGGTCACCACCCGAGTTCTCCTTGCGGTTTTTCTTCTGCAGTCAGTCTGTGACTTCAAACTGCCTACAGTACAAGCCGATCTTGAAGTTGGGTATTATGAAAATACCGGCTTATGTAGTGGTGCTGAGGGGGTAGTCGAGGCCGTCGTCCTTGCCGCGTTCGCCGCAGATCCCACGGTCACAGCTAGCTTAATCCGTTTGCAATTCCACGACTGCTTTGTCCAGGTATAAAATCTGTGGCAACCCAGAAACTGACCAACAATTACAGATATCAAATCTCTTAACTTCAGTTCGGATGCTGCAATACAATACATTAGCCATGCTTTTGTAAAATATTATCAAATGTAATAGGACTTTGAAATGCTCCCAGTCTCCCACTGATGATATAGATATGCAGTAAAATGCAGAAGAAGTTACATAATGAGCCGCTGACAATTGAATTTCTGCGGTTTTCTTCATGTCTCAAATACAGGGTTGTGATGCATCCATAATGGAGAATGGAACATTCACAGAACGAACTTCACCACCCGATTTGACTGTGAGAGGGTATAACGTCATTGACGCA
>Ga0209611_10005741_pt1 | contig 20650 bp, 16 predicted proteins | sample S1TSphgellanicum_3_FD_187693 | JGI IMG/M metagenome (GOLD analysis project Ga0209611, IMG submission 187693) | Host-associated microbial communities from peat moss isolated from Minnesota, USA - S1T2_Fc - Sphagnum magellanicum MG (SPAdes) (version 2) | ecosystem: Host-associated > Plants > Peat...
TTCTTGAAAAAAATCACCAAGATTTTGATATCACAAATTTTTTTAAAAAACAAACCCCCCATTACAACCATTCAAGGGATTGCTTTAATTTAAAGGAAAAAATTAAAAATTTCCAAGAAATTAAAAAAAGATGGTTTCCAGATTATTATGTAGAAAAAGTAAGAAAAGGAAAAGGAAAATAAAACTAAGAAGCAAGTTTAAAGGAAGAGTAAGAATGGAAGAAGGAGAAAAAACTATTTTTATGGGTTTAAAATTGAAGAGAATATAAAATATGTTCGCCAGCCAGTCACATTTCATGTACGTGAGCCTTCTTGCACCTATGAGCAAGGAGTGGTTATATTGTAGGTGGATAGTGGGTTAAGGAGAAATTAATGAAATTAATTAAAAACAAAGTGCTCAATAGAATTTAAAGTTTTATTTTTGACCAAAGTGCTAAATCTTCTGAAATAATTTCAAAGAGTGCTTAATTTTCACCAATAAAAATTTCAAAAAAGTGCTAAATTGTACAAAAATTGTTTTGTTAAAACACTCAAGTCTCAATATATCTTAAATGAGAGAAAGAATCAGCAAATGCCTCATTTTATATATATTTTTAAAAGACTCACATAGCCGTCCAAGTGTAAATGACAAACAAATATCATGTTGGAAACTCAAATCTCCATTACTTGGTACCATAGGAACCATTTTTCAATCAATTTATGTATTTGTCTAATGTTAAAAGATTATACCTTAATGTGTTCAATTTTTAAAAACCCAATCAAAAGTGCCTAATCGGAATAATTTTTTAATATATAATACCTAAACCCTAAACCCTAAACCCAATTCCCCACTTACCATATTTTTGCATTTCTTCCAACTCCAATTTTATGAAATTGAAAAGCATACAATTGTGATTGTATGCACAAAAGGTGCCACTTGATTGCATGAGCTTTTCACAGTCTTTTGTGTTGATTGCTTGCCAAGGTTTTCAGCATTTGTTGGTTCTGCCCTTTAGGGGGTGGTAGAGACAAAATTTTGACAATTTTGACTCCTTTTGAGGAAATGCAAAAAAGCTCGGTGCAGAAAGTAAAGAAGAAAATTGTCTAAGTATGAGATATGTTCAAATGTATGAGAGATCCACAAATGTGAGCAGAGGTGTTTGAGCAAGAGTCTTGGAGCTTCGTCGTTTTGTGTTTTGTTATCCCATCTGAAGAGAAAGGATGAAGTTTGCGAAGAGATTTGATTTTAGATATTGGATTTTCTGGCAGTTTCGGATAGCTTGTCGTCAATAATCTTGGTTTGTGGATTTTGATCTAATAGCATTCCCAGGCGTGCTCAGTACATGCCCCTGCACATTAAAATTAGATGAAGAAAACGAAACATTTGCCGGTTGAATCAGCAAAATGATTTTGGCCCAGCATTTTCTCACGTAGTAAAAGGGGCCTGCCAAATAAGAGTGTGATAATTATGATTTGACTGTCGCCCCATGTTTCTGATTGGATAATTATAATGATTGGTTGAGGTGGTTTGCTATTACCGTAGTAGTCTCCCACCTATTTGCAGTCCCAGTTTTAGTTTTATGGGTGGGGTTGCAAAAAAGTAAATAGTAAACTTCCATGTGAGAAATATTTTTGCAGGGTCACATATCGAGCTCCGCTGGGGGATGATCTTATGTTTTGACCATAGACGATGTCTGTTTTGCAGAACAATGTTTGTGTTCCTGCATTGCTCTCACATCTACCCTCCATGGCAACGTTGTCGTGGTGGTCGTCATCATTATTGTCGTCTTCTAGGTTTTCCAGTGGCCATGAATTGCCAGGGAGAAGCTCCTGGAAACTGAGGTCTAAAACTTCTGGGTGTTTTGTCGGGAGTTGTTTTCGGAATCTCGGAATTCTGGGCTTCCGTGAGGGATTTGGACTCGGAAGGAGAAGAAGGAGCGATGAAGTTTTTATCGGTGGGAGGAAGAGCAGAAGCTGCGGCAACAAAAGAGATGATGTGTTTTTCTTTAAAGCTGTAAGTGCGAATGCTGGTGAGGATGGAAATGAGCTGCTGGAAATCTCTGGGAGAGTTTCAAAACCAACTAAGCTGCTCACGTTGCCTACGATTTTGACTTTGTGCCGGGTGGCAGCCGTGCCTGCATTGCTTACAGGTATGAGCTTCTAATTCTCCTTCCACGGGTCGTCGTCTCAAACTTAAGGGAGGCTATTCTTCATGCAAACCAACCTGCCTAATAGTAGTGATGATCTCACAAATCAGCATGGGAGGAGAAGAAGAAACTTCGATCCTCAGCCATTTTTCTTGATTCAAGTTTTGTAGTTGTTTCATTGCATGCAGAATTTTAGGGTGTGGAGTGTAGGGTTAGTACGGGCTTCAGGTCTTTTGGGGGGGGGGGGGGGGGACGGCACAACAGCAGATCCAACTGACAAGCTGTTAGCTATACCCCAAGTGAGGCCCCGTGGCAAAGGACACTGCAAGGCTTTCACCTGCTCACTAGTGGGTTTGAACCCAAGACGTTTGTGACACCAAACAGGGTTTAGGGTTTAGGGTTCAGTGTTTACATACCACTGAGACATCATCATCCCTTGGGGTGAGCTTCAGGTTTCGAAGCAAGCAATGAAATTAGGAACATATGTTCCTTTCAACCATGCAGTTGCTGCTGCACTGCTTTACTCTCTTTAATCTATTGTGGAGTTCCCAGATTGCACACCAGGAGTTTAACCAGCCCTATGTGAACCCTGCCTGGTTCATACAACTTCCATGGAAAGAACCTTTAGCACCAGACTGGCTAAACCTGGGCATTTGAAGTACTTGTGGACATTTTGTGTGGGTCTCTGGAGCAGTATTCTACTTGTCAGAAGAGTATGCAGCAGTAGCTGGAACCACAATTTTTGTAGCAGCAGCACTAACAGATTGGCTTGATGGTTATCTTGCCCGCAAGGTAATTTGCCTCTTCCCCCTAAAATGTGCACATTTTTTTTCTTTTGTATCATGCACCAAAGTGAGTCAAGTTTCAGGATTTTTTTGCTCATTGAGTTGTTACCAGTAATTAGTACAGCATTGAAATTAGTGGTCTTTTGGTCCACAGATGGGTGTCATTTCTGAATTTGGAGCTTTTCTGGATCCTGTTGCTGACAAGGTGAGTGCTGGTGTGTAGACCAAACTATTTGTGGTTTAGGGGCCTTGTTAACCAGACAACAGGATCTACGGTGCAAAATAATTCATATCCATTGATGCTAGAGCTGACATAGTGACAGTGTTTCCATTCATAAACTCTAGAAAAAAAATTGTTTGTGGATGCTTCATTTGTATGTGGTTCCAGCAGGAGGAATTATGCATGTGTGACTCTTGCAGTTAATGGTGGCAGCTGCACTGGTGCTGCTATGCACAAGGCCACTGGCAATGCCCTGGGCGAGGCTCCACCCATGGATTCTTCCTCTTCCAGCCATAGCCATAATTGGACGCGAGGTACCACTCCTAGAAAGCCCATGAGTTTGTGGGAAACGGATATGGATGAATTTTGTTAATTTGATAACTGTTGCACCCATCACCAAATTATATAGAAACCAAAGTTCCCATCATAGGTCTGCTACTATGCCTGTTTAAAACTGATGAAACTTCTGGGGTGTTCTCCTTATGTGCCTAAGATGTTTCAATTTGTGAGGGTTTAGTCCAACTGATGCGGGATTATTAAGAGGAGTCATGACAGATCACAATGTCAGCTTTACGGGAGTGGGCGGCATCACAGGGCGGCAATCTTCACAAGGTATTTGCTCTTCTTGCTGGCAACTTGTTTTTTTTTAGATTGAGCTGGCCAACATTGTGGCTGTGTCTTCCTGTTGCCTCCAGACTTGGAACTGAAAATTGGTATATTGGTTAATTTCTCACATTGCCCTATGACTAATGCTGGGAGCTGATGAAGTCAGTGGGAATCTTCTGGTAACTAGTCACCACCAGATGCATTGCTATTGATGGTCACTGAACCTGCTATGACTTGTTGCTATGGTTCATACCACTCTTTATTATATCTTGTTATATTTTGCATTCCATTTTGCATGTCTGTTCTCTAGTCACAGCATTCTTGTTTGATTTGCTGTGATTCCTTTTTTAACATTCAACTATAATTTTTTTTCTATAACCTTATCATCAGGTCATCTCATGATATCAGAAGAGCTCTGAAAGTTTCAATTCTTATAAAGATATTTTCTGTACATTATATCTATACACTTTGTGAGTGACACTCATGAGGTTTTGACTGCACTCATTGTCGTTGTCTTCATTTTGGTTTTGCTGGTTTTGCTCAGAAACAAGCACTTTCACTGATTGGTGGCTGCACAATACAGAGATTGACTTATGCTAGTGAGTAATTTTTTGTGAAGGCTGTGGCAGTGAGTAGCCTGGGAAAGCTGAAAACGGCTTCACAGATGGTGGCAATCACACTGCTGTTGGCCACTCAAGATGGCAGGTAAACTCCATGTGACTTCAGAGAGGGATGGATAGTGAATTTGCCCAATTCTGCCCACTGAAGACTGGTGGCCTAGTAAGATAGGTCCTAAAGTCTTGTCTGACTATCATCAAATCAATTATCATAGTTCAAATTCTTGTCTCAAAGTTCTCCTCCTTTCTTCTCTTTATTTTCTTTCTCCTTTTTTGGTTTTTTTCCCCATTTCTGGCCTTTTCCCTTTCTGTGTTCCTCTTTCTTCTTGGGTATTTTGTCTTCTTTTTCTCTTTTGGTTTTCATGGAGCTAGCCAATAGTCATGACTGAGTTATCATAGGTGGTCAATGGCTCACGTGTTGCTGTTGAAGCTCCTGGAACAAGTGGAGGACCATCACTGTCATTCAAACAGCTCCTCATTTCTGTCTGGTGGTCCTTGTTCCTCATTTCTTTAGGATAGGATGGGGTTTCCTCTTTTTCATGGTTGCTGATTGTTGTTGGTTTGTTGTCAGATCTGGAATATCCATGACTATTGTAGGGCCATTTCTCCTTTTTTTTTCAGGAGTTAAATTGTATGTAATGAGAAGTTCTCAGTTCTTATGAATATACTCAAATGAACTCATTAATGGGTAATGAGAACATCTGTTGCATGTAACAGAGCAAAAGCTATAGGTGAAACACATTCATGCTTCACATTCTAAGCTACAAGTAAAATGTGGGAAATCAGAATAGTCTGCTGGACATAGTTCTATTTGCTGTTTGATATGATGTTTTGTTTGTGAATTGTCACAGAGGGGGAGCATTAGGGGCAACGGGTGTTGCTCTTCTATACATTGCTGCAGGCCTTGCACTTTGGTCACTTGCTGTGTACATTAAAGCAATCTTTGGGAACTTGGCAACATAGATTCCAGTGGATTGGGTAACCTACAATGTTCATTACAGTAACTGATCATTGTGCTTCAAATGGAACACACTTGGTCATGCACCTCAATGTTTGCATCTTTTCCATTGTGCCCTAATATCCTGCAACACCTGTCACCTATCACACTCCCATGCCAATAACCTGTGGGTCCTGCTTTTATTCTCCAAGCATGTTGTGGATCACAGAAATGTGAGTTGAATTTGCTTGCATGTTTTTTGGGTAGCAAGTCTGTAGGGTTCCAGGCTTTGAAGGTTTTAGGTCCAATAACAGACTTTTGAGGGATGTCTACAGGTTTAAACCTGACATGCTTTTAGCTTTCCTGTCTTTACAGCATTCTATGGTTTCTAAGCTTCCAGGGTCCACAGAATGACATACCTGGAGGTGCAAGATCTGCTTGTTAACCACCAATACCTTCCATAGAGATGCAGGTATGTTTATGTATGAAGTGTAACATATCAATGTCTGAAGTTATGGATCAAAATATTTCTTGCTGCCTATACAGATTATGACAGGAGGGAGAAACTGCAAGTTAGGGGATCCAATATGTGAAGTGTTTGCTTTCAAGAAAATTCCAGAATCTCTTCATGACCCTTAAATGAAGATGGTTACTCTTGGAATCACCTTGGAACCTGCCAGGAATGTTGAAGTCATGTTGTCCAGTGGAACATTATCAAGTGAGAAGTTGCAGGGTTGAATGGTTCTTCTGCAGCTATCTTTATTTTGTGCAAAGATCCAAGATTTTTGTTTTTTTTTTTTTTTTTTTTTTTTGTTTTTTTGAGATTTCTAGGGTTAGAAAGTGGTTAGCACTTTTTGATAGTGGCTCAGCAGTTTTGGTCCTATTGGCTTCTTTGTTAGCTCTTTATACTGGGTCGTCATGACTAAATCTTCACAGTAATTCTACAAGTGCAACAAAAACTTAGGCTGCAAATGTTTGTATGATGGCTTTCCCAAAAAGATTAGCAGATTATTATATATTTACTTCATAAATTTTTAGGAGCTGGTGAAGCCTATAATGAGTCATAGCAACTTGTCATTGCTATTCATGCTATTTATGGTGAAGGTGATGGTCTTGCACTAGACCAGCAACATGCAAAAGGTTATGACTGCAATCATTGCCATGTTACTTTCAAAGTTTCTTTGTGAAGTTTTCTTTGCAATTCATTGACATGCAATTCTACAGGAAACATAATGGCATACTCATTTGTTGTTGGTGTCTTGTTTGCCATTCAATCCCTTCAACTTGATTGAGCACCTGGTGGTTGATTTGTCAAAAGAAAAGACTTGCATCTTATGATGCCATGTTTGGTTATATGGAAGAAAAAATTGGGCAGCTTGTCATGTACCCCTCATTATTGAATATGTTTAAAAGTGCAATACCTTCATCTATATGGATATTATGGAATCTATCACTTTTAGCAGATTGTGATAACTACTTCTGATTTTTTGAGAGGCATATTCGGTCTTGCTTCTTTAACCACGGCAATATTAACATCACCAATATGTGCATATTTTTTATTACTAGCTCCTAATACTCAAATACACATCAGTTTTTGAGCCCCACTATTATCTGCTACATTCAAGTAAGTTTGAGTCTGAATTTCCCAGTACAAGTCTAATATATGTTGGTCTTTCACTTCCCCTATAAAAAGTGATGCCAAATTAGTATAGTCCATATTGTCGGAGTAACCCTCAATATTGCCCTCCATCAGCCAGGTAATACTGGTTTATTTGCAGATAGTTTTTAGTGCCAAATGTGCAGATCTTCCTAGTTTGAACTCATAGCTAATCTTATATCTCTACATACCTTGAATGTGTTAGAGTGTGCAATACTTTCAGAATATTGTAAACCCTAATGCTAGCATGGAAAAACGGGTAATACTTTCATTGTTTCTTGCAATGTTGATATTTCAATGTGAAACTTTCCATTTTTGTGTGGCAAAGCATGCAATACATCCATTTTGATGTTGAGCCCTCACAACTGGGTGTGTGAAAAAGGGCAACACCTTCATTTTACAACAAATCTTTGTACTTGTGTATGGTTGATTGTTCTTCATACTGAGTATGGCACAATGTGTGATAACTGCATGAATGTCTATTAACCATTCTACATACTACAGAATGACTTTTATGTTGTTGTTTATTAATCCCTAGGCACATTTTTGTAGATGATTTCACTTATATCACAAAGTCTCATATCCACGTGCAATTGATGAAACAAGATACATAGAACATAAACTACTGCCAACATGATAGATGCAAACATTAGAATTCATCATTGGTATGCAAATAATGTTACAAAAGTTTTGAATCACACACATGTATGATATGGATACATGAACTGATGATGTTATGTAATGGGACATACTCAAGTCTAGAATTCTATAAAGACATCATCCCCAAACTTCCTAAGTCATTGAAACTGCAATCTATTAAAATAGTTTTAGTTTCATTACCATATTTGACTAGTGAAATTAAATGTGATCATCTAAATTTTGCATTCCATATTGTAAACTCCTAGTCTTAGGCTTGAAAATGCTCAATACAAACTATTGTGCAATGGTTTCTCTCCCCTCAACCACAGTTTCCATTCTAAGTGCATAAGCATGATTCAAAAGGGGTGTGTTCCAACTCCAATGCAAAACAATTGTAATCAAGTTCTTTTGGATTTGTTTGCAAAGACCTTTGACATTACCATTAGTTACCGTAGCATGTCATTTTGTACCACACAAGTTTAGACAATGTATGGCGGTTGTGGAAGCATCATCCATAAGTGAAATGATGTCAACTATAGAGATTGACTAGCTTACATGTCAGTATGCATCCCAATCAAAGGAGTAAAAAGAAAGGACAACATAAGTTTTGGTAATGTTTCCACAAAGTAACAAAAGACATGTAAAAATGAGAAACACATTCCATGTCTTCAGATATGAACCTTGAGTCTCTCACTCTCCTTTAGGAAAGACGTGGAATTACAAACCCAACTTCAGTTTGCTGCAAATACCTATTGGTTTGGTTCACCACCAGAAGATGCTAATTGAAGTATTTCACCTAACCAGCTATTCTTCTGTATTTTTGTGTTTCAGACAGCTCAATTTTGAGCAAATAAATAGAAAGGAGATGATTCTGTATGTGCCACAAGAGAGGATGAGTGTCTGATACCTACAGTTTCTACAGACCAGAAATAGACCTTATACCAACCAACACAGGTTACTGTGCAGGACATCCCTGATCCTTGCCTCAAGGCTCTGACACAGTTTCTAAGGACTATCAAGAACTAATAAATTGCATTTATATGGTCTAACTTTCAAGAATTAAGCAATTATGTAGACATGGTTTGCTGAAGGACTCAAACCTGGTTTATACAGTTCTTCTGATCACATATCACTCAAGAAAAGCATAGTCTTTCATTCACAAATCTTCGCTTGAGCCCGCAAGTGTTCCACTCCAGGACTATGGTATCCTTGTGACATTGACCAAAGTAGTGGTGGTTAGCTCTGGTGCTTGGTAAGCAGAACAATGATGGCTGATGGCAGCGAGCAATTTGCACTACTCTCAGTGCTGAATATCTTGTGTTCTGGATACAATCCAGGAAAACAAGGTCAAAAAGGAACCTAGTTGCCTAAGAAACAGCTGTTAAATACCTGAAAATAGCTTTGTAAATACTGAAAATTTCTCCACACTCAATCCAACCTGAAAATAATTGATAGGTGACCGGATAATAAGGTTATGATAAATCAGATTTGACCGCACCAACCAATCAGCAAGCATAAAAAAAGAAACCCAACCCCAAATAAAGGAGAAAACAAGACCCAAAACAAAGCTGAGGAGCAGTTTGAATGACAGCAACCATCATATGCATGTTCAGGAATCTTCAACAGCAACATATAGAATTGAGCACCTACCATAACATCCCCACTCAATTCATCAGCTCCCAGCAATAGGTGGATGTTAAATGTCAAACATTAACTAACATACTGAGTCAAAGTAAAGGGTTAGGAACCTGACAAATCAAAACCATCACAACTAATAATAGAATTGCAGTCATATATCGGGATAACTGTGGCCTCTTGTCCAATACAGCATACTAAAAGGCAGGTTAATTCAAAATGCAAACAACAACAATCACCCAATCTTGAAGAAAATAAGTTTAGAAAACTTACTGTAGGTTTATTGAAGAGTTTTTCCACACTATCACACGTGTCCAAAGCAAGCTTTTGCAACAAAGGTAGCTGCCAGCAATAAAGACAATCTTCTGTTAGCAGCTAAAATTCAAATCCAATTTCAAAGTTGCAAGAACAAGGAAGGAGAGGGGCATGTAAACTCACATGCATGGATGAATCCTGTATGAAACTGCCAGACAGTCCCTTACCCTGAACACAGAGAGCAACATACACAGTGACTGCCTTGATAATGACTTACTAACTTGCAACCACATACCTTTTAAAACTCAAGCACATTATCAAGGCAATTGCAGAGGCCTTTCATTTCAAGAACAGGACATTCGATGTTTCAGTCAGACTGGTGTCAGGGACCTTATCACTGGTTCATGACTTGATAAGTCAAGTTTGCAGTTTTGAGAATCTAAGATCAACAAAAACTTGGGTCAAATATTGAGTTTTGGCATTACGTCTCCTATTCAAAAAGTGGTGACCCTAGATGAATCATCAGTTACAAATGACAAGGTGGAAACAACATTCCTGCATAGATACAGGGAGAAAGTGGGAAATTACAGTGTGGCGCAAGTGGAGCACTTGCAGGGCCTGACACCCAAGTAGCAGACATGAAGCTCCATCCATTGTTATCTGGTAGCAGTCCTACATGTATGTGGGATTTACTAAGTATTTATGAACATGAAAAAAAGTATCAAGGTGGTCCAGGAGACCTTCCCAAGTAATAAATCCATCAAATTTGCCACTAGCAAATGTCTAGATTTGAGTTTCCTATTTACCAACTCCAGAGGTGCATCAGGTCTAGGAATGGGCTATTGTGCACAATACAACTCTTGCCAAAGATGAGATAAAAACGCAAAACACAGACAAATGGAACCAAAAATTCCTGATGTATGTGTTTTTGTGTTATTGCCTCTTGCTGAAAACTATTGCTCAACAGAGAACATGAGCATTATAGAGATACCTCTAACTTGAGCTCATACAGACCATGCCACTTGCTTGCAATAATCCTCAGAGAATCTGTCATGCAACCTCCTCATCAGATAAGCTTGTCAATTGTGACTTGATAAAACACTCAAACCAGGGACCAGCAATATAGATGGATGTGACTAGACATTAGTGTGGCAGGAGTTTACTGACAATGTCACACTATGGCAAAGAATATCCTAAAAGAATATGTGGTGGCTAGAGCTACTTTAAAGAAATAATGTGACTAGGTCAGAGCAGAGTGCACAAACAGAACTGTGCATCTCACTGATCAAAAGGTTACTCTATTTTGCTGGGCTATCAAATACATCTGCTGTATTGGTGTTTATCCCATGAGAAGATTTGAAAACTGACAAAATTACAAAAGATGTGTCTTTCAACAAGAACAGGATGGGGGACATTTAAGAGGAAATCAGGACAAGGCCAGAAAACTGGGAGGTCTACAAGAAGTCACTCCAAAACATGTCCAACATCTGAATTGACCCAAGGTTGGCATCTACATTCAGGATTACTTTCTATACGTCAACTATTTACATAGAATGAGCAATATGAAACCCGCATGAGATGATATTGACATTTCACTCACCACTGGTCAGGCAGTGACATCCTACAAAAGAGAGACGACAAAGGCCTGGGCAAGTACTGCTCAAAAGCAATACATCACTATCCTCCATCCAAGGTGTAACTCTCTCCAGTCTGAGGCATGTTAGATTGAGACCACACCCTCCTTTAAACATCCTAATGCTCTCACGAGAGATCTGTCCAAGACAGTGCCGGAGCTCCAGTGTATGTAAGCCCTTTAGCTCTTGGAGCATACTCATCATTCCTTCATCAGATATTACCTGCCAACACACCCAGAAAACTTGAGATATCAGGCACCCAAGTAAGCCATGGTTGAAACTAAGAAGAATGTTTTCCACAATAACCCGTGCTAAATTGTTTTGGCTGCTCAGAACCTTGGAACTTGATGTCCAACACCTGCTTTAGCCACAGCACTTGGTGGTCCAAAGAGACCATTTTCTTTCTCATCAACAGTTGAAATCCTTCATAAGTTAACCAGGGAGTCAGTGCCTGGATAGGTAGGTACTTCCTCATACTTCACTTTGTTCATTGATGTCAACAAACTGGAAACAAGTCTAAGGAAGAGTTGTCATATTTGTCGCAGTTCTCATACAGTCTTACAATGTCTTCATGAAATTGAACTCAACTGCTGCCAGCTGCTCTTTAGGTACTGCTTTGCAGTTTGAAGTTGTCATTCTAGCATGGGACAGGAGTGAAGATCATGAAAACCACACTTGGACTGTAGAGAAAAAATGAGCCACCATTTGATATGCAACAACGAACAGGAATTGATATAGGACAAATCAAGGACTTTGTATACAATGACCAAACCCAGATGAGGAATCTCTTGGGAGCACCACATTTCACAGCATCAGCAATTAATGTTCTTACATCCGAACCTGGAAGCAAAGAGAAATGTGCTTGAAAGTTGAGCTTATATGAGACAGGCTTCTCAATGTGGTGTTGCTTACTGTACCCCCAACTCCTACAGTAAGGCTCTGAAGCCTACAACTTCCAAGGCCCATGGATTTAAAGGATGAGTCTGACAAACCCCAGCCCATTATCACCTCCTCCAACTGAAAACTTTGTCCATCACATTGAAGCTCTAAGTTGTTTGTAGCCATTTGAGTGCAACCTCTTGTATTGAGAACCTTCAACCTTGAGTTCTTTGCCATGATGTGTGTGACAGCCCTCCCTGACACCTGTTAGGTACAGAGCAATCATGAGTATCCTCAAGGCAGATGGAGGTGTTCATTGGGCTGAAGGAAAGCAATAAATAATGAATTCCAAATGTTGTGGAAAGTGACTTGTTCCTCATCTCTAAAGGGACCAACAGCAGCTCTTTCAAAACAACAGGATTCATTCTCAATAACACAGAAACACCCTGCATTGCAAGCATTGGAGAATACATCTATGGGACCGTAGAGAAAACTCCACAACAACACTTTAAAGATAACACAACAGTGAGTGCATTGGAGAATAACAGTTTCTCACTCCTTTACCATATCAAATAGTGGAGTATAGATATATGCCCTTTACTGATCCAAAAAGTACGAAGGCAACTGAGATCATACAAGAATGTTTTGCTTGTGAATTCCAAAGTTAAGAGTACCCAGCCACCTGTGTTTCTCTGAGATTGAGATGCAGTAGATCTGTTCCAGAAAATGCAAATAAAGCGGTGTCACTGACACAGGTGTAGGCCATAGACAAATAAGCAAGGAAAGGCTGGTATTTTAACAACTGAATTAGATGTTTCTCCTCCAAGCCTGCACAGAAAAATTCATAAAGTATTAGGAGTCACTCTTCTAGCTCGTAGCACTTTTCTAATCCCTGTGGTCTAAAAGTACAGTTTCCAACCAGCTGCTGCATAACATAGGGAGCAGTCTCACATCCTCTTCTTTCAGAAAAGCAAAATGGACAATTAGAAAACACTTCCATGTTGAGCAGCTGATACAGTTATACTGGATTACATGATAAGCACTATAAAGTCTACCATAATGACCCTGCTGCTCATGAATTTCTCTTCCAATTGCATGGGATGGTTGTACACAACCATCCAGTAAACAACAAATCAAAGCTTCAAGACATCCTATATGTAGTAGGAACATAACGAGTGAAGGGAGCAGAATGAGAATATTCCTTTTCAGTATAGAAAACAGAGTTATACATCATGTTGCAGGAACACCAGCACACATCAGTAAACCCAGCAGCAAATTTCCTCTGAATTTCTCTATAGGTGCAAAATACAACTGTGGAGAATATACCAAAGCATTTGTCCAGGTCCAAAGTTTGAAGGGCATGGTTCTTGGAGGTGCTGGCTACATCCACAGGGACAGCATGCAGAAGAGCTCTGGAGGAAGCAGGCCCAAAGGAAGTGCCTGCAGCCCGGAAATCCTGGAACAATTTTCAAAATAGAGCAGAGCCACACAGACCCTCAGAAAGTGGTATGACCAAACCTCAAAGCTGCACAGTGCCAGAAACAGTGCTTGAACATTACATCATGGACTAACAATTTCAACTGCAAACCACCTTTCTTAAGTCTAGATTTGAGAAGAGCAAAGATGATCATCCACTCCAAGGGTATGACTTAATGTTGAGAACAATTACACCCCAACATACACAGCTGACATACCTTAAAACAGTTAGGGTAAAGGTTCAAGAAAGTTGCAATGCCTGAATCAGTCAGTTGTGAACAGCCACTAATGTCCACTGCCTGAAGGGCTGGACATTTATACCCAAGAGAGTTGAACATTCCATCTGATTGCACCATAACAAACATGCCCTCAGGTAACAAGCAGCTTCAAGGTTAGAAGAAACAGGGCAAGTGCTTATCAGGATGTGTGGCCCTACAAGTGAAAACAATTATCCAGGCATCCAGAATGATGCAATAATCTTGATCCCCTCACCTCATAGAGAATGGGAACCAAAAAGAGATGCACAATCAATGCCATTTCATGTACGTTCCACCATATTCCTTGGTAGATTGTGAGTGAGAACATCTTGAGAGGAAAGAACTAACCAGACAACTCTGAGCGCCCACGTAGAGAAAGCTCCTTTAAATTTGGAAGTCCATCTGACTTGTTATATGACCCATGAGTCACTGGATATACCACTAGAACTTGAGACTTCTGCACTGTTACTGCCCCCTTCATCTCCACAATCTCTTCAGTGACAGATAAGTCCAAAACTTCCAAAAGTGGACAACAAGCTGATAAGCTTGTGTATATTGAGATGGCTAGCTGTGGGCAATCCTGAAGTCTCAGAATCAACAGTTTTGGGCAGGCTGCTGCAAGCCACTCACATAAATCTTCTTCTTGTATTCGCCAGCACCGAGATAAGGTGAAAGTTTTCAAATTTTCAAAGCAAGGAATGTCAGGCCACAGTGGCTTATGAGGAAACAAAGGATTTGATTTTCGGCTGGGCTTGGAGAGCAGATTGCAGGCTGCTGATGACCAAAATAAGAGTGGACCTGTTACCTGTTGGCAACCAGATAGATCCACTTCCTGCACACAAATTACCATAAAAATCAGAATACAATTTCTCAGCTTGGACTTCATATCAATACACCACACATTCAACCAAATACTTATGCTCAGATCCATCTCCTTTGCTCATAATTCTTTCTTTTCTCATGCTGAAATCTCCCTTCTGGTGTGTATTGTCCTGACATATACAGATTGGCAAGATGAGAGCAGATTTGGGTTCATCCCTGCAAGTTTCCAGTCATGAAGCCTGTGCACTAATAAAGACATGATAGATGCTGATTGAAGCTAGTGAAACAAATAATTGTATGTTTGGGAGCTATGCAACAGACCTGGGAGTGTCGAGTGAGGCGTATAGCAGGCTTGCCCACCCAAGATTTCTGGAGAAATTCCAATGGAGACTTCAAAATAGATGCAAAGCAATATTCTAGTATATTAGCTGCAGACAATGACTCTTCCCCCCTTGTTCCAACTTCAAAAATCTCCAGTGGATATTTTGGAACAAGCCGCCCTGCAGGTTAAACCTCACACAAGTTTCTCATATATTCACTCAAATCTGTAGCCTACCATTTCACTGAGAAGATGGTAACCGAAAGATGGAATTACATTGAAGAAAAATAGACCTTTACCATCTCCTGGTACTCCCCTCAAATCAAGATAGCCCCATGCAATGTGGGGACAGGGAAGTATGCATGGGACACAATATATCAAAATATCCTAAATAATTGAGGAAAAATGCAAGAACAAAAATTATGCAAAAAACATTTGGTGCAACCATATCAATTGAGGGCAAACACTGTACTCAACAACTTTCATAGCCAAAGATAAGCAAATCAATCTTAAGCAAAGCAATCATAAGAGGTGATCAGCAGTTGCATATGGAGGGCACAACAAAAACTACATGATGCAAACAGGGCTCACCTAGAATAAACTCAATAGGGAGCAGACTCAGCTGAATCTGCTCAACACAAATGTCCCAACCAACCAGAGTTCCTTCATCAGCAGATTTAGTGAAGAGCTGTCTTTGCTAGATCAGAAACCATCAGACCCCTCAAACAACAGAAAAGAGCATGAGACGGATAGTTAACCTTCTTAAAAATGCTTGTGTAACCTTCACAAAGATGTTTAGTCAGCTCTGCCAATCGCAACTCTTCTGTTTGGTTCTCATACCATCGCAAAAGGGCATTGCATAATTGCATCTCACTGCACAGCAAAATCAAATGTTAGTTCCCCACATCAAAAACTTTGAGACATTGAGTTTGAGTCTTGATAGACAATTGGGGAGTCTACCATTTGCATTGATGCTAATTCAGTTCTCCTCAACATTTTGCAGATTTCGCCTTCAAGAGACACTGGTGAATGATTCAAACTTGATGCTGATCAAGGTCATTGGCACATCTGATGACCACAGAACCTTTAGAGATCTTGTGACTTAGTGTGCAGCCAGCTGAAGACACGTCTTTCTTCATCATAGTAAGTTTATCACCTTTGAGGATTCTTGAATTTTCAAAAAAATTGTGAATTACTGCAAACTAGTTATTCCTGGTGCCAAATTTGTACATGCCATCAGAGAATTGTGGGTATCCATGCCTACCCTCTTAATTCCATTTGAAAACAGTTCTGAGATACACTTCACAATTAAATCCCCCATAGAAACAGGCAAATGAGGTGATTGGGCAGGCCAGTGGGAGGGGGGAAAGGGGGGCTGTACATACCTGTGAACAGTGAGCTCAGGATGATCAACACATGCCCAAAGAAGCAAGAATGGAATATCAACAAAGCCCTCCCACAACACAGCCTCTGCCTATACATCCAAGACAAGTTCAAAACTGACTAAGAAACTCTTCTTTGATTTCATTGGTTCTCCTTTTTCATCTCAATTAAGTAAGCTCCATTCTTGTTCTTCCTTCTTTCCTTCCCATCTGGAGACATGTAATCCTCCATCTTTGCAGAATGCAGCACCCAGGTCAATGAACAAATAGACAATATCTTTCATAAGAATAGGGAAATCTCCATTCTCACGATGAAGAAGAAACAGCAAGGTTTAACTCTTCCTCAGGAAACCACAGAAAGAACCAAACAAGGGAAGACAGAAACAAACAAAAAAGAAAAAACACACACTGGTATGAACAAAAGTGCCAATGAACATATAGATTTATGCTGACAGATAAGGGTATAATAGGAGCCTACAAAGTTGATGGCAAGACCTTTGGCACAATGTTCCATGATTGATGTGACTCCTTCACCCCAAAAGCAATCACAGCAATGAGTTGGGAATAAAATATTCAGATCCAGTTGCTGATCAGTAATGAGCAGATACCAGCAGAAAACTCCAATCTAAGCCATGAGTAATATGCTTCTTGTACAGGAATAATAAAGAATGTCACATGGTAGATATTTAAATCTGGTACAGAGATCTTCATACCTGTGTCTGATGCAGTGGTCCAAATTGAAGGAAGGCAGACAAGAGTGTTGTCATTGCTCTGGTTGCTTCCTGTATGGAACATAGAAGCTACCCAATCTTCACATGCAGAGATTGCTGACTCCACCCCAAAGAACACCGCACCCTAGTATGACAAAATTGTAAGAGCTCAAATAATAAGCCTGACTGTGTCAAGAATGATGTCACTTCTAATCAGGAAAAATGGGTCTAAATCTCAAGCTTCTTCAGCAGTTTAGCATTCTCCTAGAGTATGTTGTTAACACTAGGTCACCCAGAATGCTTTTAAGGGTGACATCTTGCAATCTCACCACCCTAATGATGGCATTCTCATGGCATGATCATAGCATGAAGAAATCAGACCTACAAAGATTGGGAGTTGTTCTTTCCCCTTGAATGGAAAGAGAATCGATGAGTACCTGCAACAATGGTGCAACCATGGATGAAGATAAGCTAAGGTTGAAGCCATGCATGCACTGCAAAAGCATGAATATTGTTGGTGTGTCCCACTTCACCATTATACGCTCATATCCTGCTTCTCTGGACCAATCAAAATTGTTTATGACATCAGCATCCACCAACTACTTTCCTAGGAGAGAGCATCACCTGCAGTTTCCTCTGTCCCTCTTCACAAAGTCTCTCCAAAAAATACTGAGAGACTTACTTCTTCCATACCTAAAATTGCTGAATATGGATCGAAAGTATGTTGACTGCTTCACAAGCCTGGAAAAACACACATCCCCAAGAGTTTCAATCAAACATCACATGCACATGACACACATGCAACCCAACATTGACATCCATTGACATGCATCTCGAACTTTTGAAATGAGCATAAGTCAATTCTATGTCACACACCAACAGAGCTAACAAACTCAGGATGGAATCAATTCCCTTAGAAGGTTACTCATGCATCAAGCCACTGCTGGCAGTGTCACTATCCCATCTCCATATTGCTTCAGCATCAAGTGGCCAATTCAAGTCATTGTTGTTAAAAAACAATTCCTCCTGAACTCCCTGGCCATGGATGCTGAACCTATTTAGTCGATTGCTTGTATGACTTCCAATCATATTCCACAGAAGACTGTTGACATGACAAACTGTGGGGTTTAGGAGTTTTGGGTCAAGAATTAATGAGCAAAATTTAGGGTTGAGGATTGAGGCATGTCTGCGGTTCCAAGGCAATGCTTGCAAAGTATGGCATACAAGGTATCAGGTTCAACATCAGAATTTCAATTGTGGTTCAAATGTGCCACATCAAGATTAGGATTGACAAGTGATTTGAGATGCGGCAACCTGGAATTAAACCCCAGCTGAATCTTCCACAGTAGTCTACTTGAATTGAAGGTGATGAAAATGAACTGGAGTTGTCTCAGGTTTTAAAATGACAGATCTGCTTGATGTCCATTTCTAATCTTTTTTAAATTCAGTTTTGTTCTCTTTGATTCTCCTCAAAGACCATCAAAAGATTCAATCACAAACCTCTCTAGACAGTAGATTCCCAACCAACATCAATTTGTTGGCCTTCTACTACCATGCAATTGCCCCAACTATCTTGACATGCTCCTGAGTTCAAAGATCTTTGTGAGGAAAACAGACAGACAGTCAGTCAGTCAGTCAGATGATGTTGGCATAACATCAACTTACAATTCCTTGTTCACACGAAAAATGAGGCCAATTCGCAAGTTCTCAACCTCAGCTACGAGGCCCTTCCAGTCTTCAGATGACAGAGTCCCTGCCTCAACAATCTTTTCTCCATCACAACATCCAAAGCCCACCTCTAGCAACACAGGTGTTGATGCAGCAGCAGCAGCAACAGATGATGACATTATCTCCCCTTCCAACGAAGCCACTTCATGACTCCTATCTGCCATAATCTATCTCTACAGAAAATGAGAGGGAGAGAAAGAGAGGAACCAAGGGAAAATCCCCCACCCCACAATCACTCTTCTTTGAAAGGGAATGTTACCCTAAAAACATGCATGAAACAGCTTGGCCCCAAAGTGTAAAGCTAAGAGAACATTTCCATTGAGTAGCTGCACCTTCTTCGGCTTTGGATTTCCAAAGCTGCTTTCAATTAGCGTGAGAGTCCCACCTTGAATGTTCAGCTAGGGTTCCTTTCCATTAACATTAAAATACCAGGCTGAATGTGCAATTAGGGTTCCATACTAGGTATGCTGTGCTTTGTAGAAGGGGTATTAGCTGAGGCAAAAAGAAATGGTGGCAACCATATCCAGGAATAAAATATGCATGCAGCCAAATGAGGCAACAAGAGGGTTCATCTCTTTTCCTTTCAGGGAAGGGTGAGGATGGAATTTTTTTTAATTATCTTGTTCCCATCATGTTCCCCATGATGTTACCAAGTTCTCAATGGGTATCAATTATGTTCCCCAAGGGCGTTCCCAATAGCACCTCACTTTATCTCATATCCTTTGCCCAAAGTTCTCCCCTTTGTCACCTATATAGGTGAGCCCAAGGGGAGGCACATAGAAGCTCTATTTTGGGAAGCTCACACGTTTCAGATTTTTTCCAGGGTGAGGGGCTGATCAAAATGGCCCATTGCAAAAGAAAAAAAAAAAAAAAACCAAACTTGGGCAACAAACTCCTTTAATGAATAGGAGAGTGTCAAACCTTTGCTTACGTATTTGAAATTGTCACTTATTAGGTTCAGCACTAATTTGAAAGGAATTGATGAGATAAGATCATCCTTGATTTACCTTTGATTCCCCTTCACATATCAACCACTTATGTTGTTGCTTATGTCAAAAGTTGTGAAAAGTCATGTGAAAGTAGAAAAACTAAGCAAATGTAAGATAAAATACAAGGAGATGTTTCAAGAAATCAGTGCTATAATAATATTGTTGGTTTAAAATTGACAAACGATAATATGTAGTAGATTTAAATGAATGGGGTTGATAATTCATTCCATCTCCCTTTCAAGTTTTTAAAGGGTCATGGGTGAAGCTTTGAGTTCATCCTCCTTTTGATGATTTCATGTTGTTAGTTTGTCAGTATTGGGATAAGTCTTTTGTGTAATGTACCTATATCAAAACAAACTTATGTCTCATTTTAATTATGAAAGTGTTCACAAGAGCAAATGTATGTTTTTGGTGAGTGATTTTTATAAAGTAAGGTTTCTAAATGTGTGTGATGACATCCCCATTGGATACAACCCACACAAGGACCAAGTTTTAATTGCATGAATGATTCTAGCCCAAAAACATGAAAGTTTCATCTTTGTGTATTGTGAATATGGGGTATATGTGTTGTATGTGAATTCAATTTGTGTAACCTACTTATGTGCTAGTAGGGATTTAATTAAAAATTAATTCTCGTAGGTTTAGACCTTTCTTAGGTTACATTTTTGGTTTCATTGTTAGGATTTATATTTTCGAAAAGTCGATGTTTAGGATGCAAAAAGTGAACATGTTACATTTGGTAAGTCTCTTACTAGTGAAACATATGGGCATGGGCATACCTATGTCAAGAGTGTGACGAACACAACAAAGAAAAGGAAATTGAAGGCCAATAGAATTAAAAGGGGAAGGATGAAATTCTAGGGGGAGAAGACTTTATGGTGGAATGGCTTGTGTAGGCAATTGAGTCTTTAAACTCTTCAACAATTTATAAGAAATATGATAGAGTTTTTTAAAAGGGAGTATCAAAGGTTGCAAAGA